>Ga0154725_1095_pt1 | contig 48992 bp, 53 predicted proteins | sample Rifle2008BG16ft_FD_105733 | JGI IMG/M metagenome (GOLD analysis project Ga0154725, IMG submission 105733) | Deltaproteobacteria bacterium RBG_16_49_23 | reverse complement strand
AATCGTCCCCACGTTCACATGCGGCTTCGTCCTCTCAAATTTCGGCTTCGACATGGCTCAAACCCTCCTCGTCTGCGGGTTACGCTCAGGCAACCCTTCTCAATTCTGAAAGGATCTCCTCACTTACGGATGGCGGCACCGGGCTGTAATGAGAGAATTGCAGCGTAAAGGTGGCCCTTCCCTGGGTGAGGGATCGAAGGTCGGTGACATATCCAAACGCATTGGCTAGAGGAACCTCTCCGGAGATCACATTGGTTCCCTTCCGGTATTCGACTCGTGCCGTCTTTCCTCTTCTGGAGTTGAGGTCGCTCACGACCTGACCCACATACTCCTCCGGCGTAATGATCTCGATGGCCATCAGAGGTTCAAGCAGGATGGGGTTTGCCCGCCGGGCTCCCTCTTTAAATCCCATGGATCCGGCGATCTTGAAGGCCATTTCAGAGGAGTCAACATCGTGGTAAGATCCATCGATGAGGGTCACCTTAACATCAACCATCGGAAATCCTGCGAGGACTCCTTTCTCCATAGCCTCTATCACGCCCTTTTCAATGGCAGGGATAAACTCTCTCGGGACCGCGCCCCCTACTATCTTGTTGACGAATTCGAAATCCTTTCCAGGAGGCTGTGGTTCAAGGGTCAACCAGGCATGGCCATACTGCCCCCTTCCGCCTGACTGACGGACAAAACGGCCTTCCGATTTAACGGTTTTCGTAATGGTCTCACGATAGGCGACCTGGGGTTTTCCCACACTGGCTTCCACATTGAACTCCCTCAGGAGCCGATCGACGATGATTTCAAGATGGAGCTCGCCCATTCCGGAGATAATAGTCTGCCCCGTCTCTTCATCGGTATTCACCTTGAAGGAGGGGTCTTCGAGAGTCAATTTATGAAGGGAGGTTCCCAATCTTTCCACATCGCTCTTTGTCTTAGGCTCCAGGGCAATGGAAATGACCGGTTCCGGGAAGTTCATTGATTCAAGGATGATGGGTTCCTTTTCGGTGCAGATCGTATCCCCGGTGGTGGTATGTTTGAGACCCACGGCAGCAAAAATGTCTCCGGCGAATACCTCCCGAATCTCCTCTCTTTTGTTTGCATGCATCTTCAATAGTCGTCCAATCCGCTCTCTTTTCCCTTTCGTAGGATTGAAGACAGAGTCTCCGGACTTGAGCGACCCGGAGTAGATACGAAAGAAGGTGAGCTGGCCGGTATAGGGATCGTTCATGATTTTAAAGGCCAGTGCGGAAAGGGGATGACCATTGTTGGCGGAGAAGGTTTTTTCAAGACCATGGAGATCCACCCCTGTCACCGGGGGAAGATCAAGAGGGGAAGGGAGGTAATCGATGATGGCATCAAGCAAAGGCTGAACCCCTTTATTTTTGAAGGCTGCGCCACAGAGTACCGGCGTTCCCGTCAATTTCAGGGTGGCTTCCCGGACCGCCTTTTTAATCTCGGACTCTGAAATCTCCTTGCCATCGATAAACTTTTCCATCAATGATTCGTTTGACTCTGACAATCTTTCAATCAGGAAATCTCTCTGCCTGGATGCCTCTGTCAGGAGAGCCTCTGGAATAGGCTGAATATCAAAGTGGACGCCCTGGCTATCAGGGTCGTAAATTAAGGCTTTCATTGAAATAAGGTCGATCACTCCCTGAAAATCCTCTTCTTTTCCAAAAGGGATCTGAAGGGGGAGGGGAGCGATCTTGAGGCGATCGATCATTGTCTGGAGACACCTATCAAAATCCGCTCCAACTCTATCCATCTTATTGACAAAGGCAATCCTGGGTATCTCGTACTTGTCAGCCTGTTTCCAGACTGTTTCCGATTGGGGCTCCACCCCTCCAACCGAACAAAAAACAGCTACAGCTCCATCCAGGACCCGTAGAGATCGTTCCACCTCGATCGTAAAGTCAACATGACCGGGGGTGTCTATGATGTTGATCCGGTGTTCTTTCCAGAAGCAGGTGGTGGCTGCCGAGGTGATGGTAATCCCTCTCTCCTTCTCCTGCTCCATCCAGTCCATGGTCGCGGATCCCTGATCCACCTCTCCAATCCTGTGGGTGACGCCGGTATAGTAGAGGATACGCTCCGTAGTGGTTGTTTTTCCCGCATCAATGTGGGCCATGACGCCGATATTTCTGATCTTCTCTTTTAAAACGTTTGACACTTAAAACCTCTTCATGAGTAAAGCCACGCGTTTCGTGTGGTTGAAATTTAAATTTAAGAGATACAGGTTGAGGTTAAGATTGAGATTGAAGGGGGAAATAGTAAAATTCTGAACCTTAGCCTTGACCTAACCTTTTGATTTTAAAGAGTTACCAACGATAGTGAGCAAATGCCTTGTTGGCCTCTGCCATTTTGTGGGTATCCTCTCTCTTTTTTACAGAGGCCCCACGGCTATTGGCCGCATCGATCAATTCAGCAGAAAGCTTCTCCTCCATCGTCTTTTCTGAACGCTGTTTTGCATAACCGATGATCCATCGAACCGCTAAAGAGGTCTTCCTGCCGGGCCTTACCTCCACAGGGACCTGATACGTGGCTCCACCAACCCTCCTGGGCCTCACTTCGATCATGGGCTTCACATGATCCATGGCCTGGTTGAATATTTTAATCGGATCAGAATGGGTCCGCTCTTTGATGAGATCGAGGGCGCCATAGAAGATCCCTTCCGCCACGCTCTTTTTCCCCTGACGCATGATCCCATTGATAAACTTGGCGATCATGACATCACGATATTTCGGATCAGGCAGTATCTGTCTCTTTCTAACTTCCCTTTTTCTGGGCATAATTGCTCCTTCTTCCTGTCTTCAGTCATTCCGGAAGAGAAGTTCTTACTTGGGTTTCTTGGCTCCGTATCTGGAACGGCTCTGTTTTCGGTCTTGGACGCCTACCGCATCAAGGGTACCCCGGATGATATGGTATCGAACTCCAGGCAGGTCTTTCACCCTCCCTCCCCTGATGAGGACGACGGAGTGTTCCTGAAGGTTATGCCCGATTCCCGGGATATAGGCAGTTACCTCGATCCCATTGGTCAATCGCACACGGGCTACCTTTCTAAGGGCAGAATTGGGTTTCTTGGGTGTGTTGGTATAGACTCGAATACAGACGCCTCTTTTCTGTGGCGACCGTGTAAGAGCCGGAGCAGAAGTCTTGCTTTTTACCTTACTTCTTCCAATTCGAACCAGTTGATTAACCGTCGGCATTTACCCCTCTTTAAACAGAACTAATAATTTCAATATGTTACAGGCAAAAAAGATTTACTAAGAATTTAAGGCGAAAAAACCTTATTATATTATCTGAAAAACTTTTACTTGTCAATATATTTTTGTGGTTTTCATTATTTTTTTTGATTTGATCGGTATTTATTGGGGAAAAGTTTCAGAAATACATATACATTTGATTTAGGCAGATTATGGCGAAACTTTAACCTTTATACGACATAGGCGTATAGATATAATATAATGTTTTTATTAAAGATTTATAAAATTTTCTCATTAATACTCATATCGCCAGTAGCCTGGAACCCAAACTTTTTCCCATCCATAAGGGGTCCATCTTTCCTCCCAGAATCCCGGAGCCCAGACTCGATACCCATATCCATACCCTTCAGGAGGATAGGCTCGATAATATGGGTAATATGGCCTGTAGTAGACAGGAGGCCCTACCGATATAAACGGAGGGCTAATAAAGATCCCAAAGTGGGAATGGTGACGGTGGGAAAAGTGGCGCCTATGCCCGGCCGAGGCAATCCCCGCTGTGAGAAAAAACACTAATAAAATCAAAGAAATAAGAATCATTTTTTTCATCCTTATCCACCTCCTCACCTCTTTCTATTATTTTTTAATATATTTGACGAGAAGGTAAGGTCTTTTATCTAAATTTTAACAACGATTCCATATCATTTCAACTCCTAACCTTGATCAAATTGACACCCGATGCTTTTGAATAATATAATGGATTACATTAATGAAGGGTTTTAATCTATAAAAATGCATGAGAGACGGACCTACCGGAATTTAGTCAAGTCGGATGACCTTGTTCAATTCGAGGTCATCATCAAGGAGACTGACCTTCTGATCCGTGCAGAAAAGGATCTCTCACGCGAGGCGAAGGAATCGGTGCTCAAATACCGGAACCAACTTGAAACATATATCGCTATGAATCCTGACTTCGAAAGAAGCCTCGTTCCTATCGAAGAGGCTTCTCATGTCCCGGAAATCGTCCGGGAAATGATCCGCACCTCCTCCTTAGCCTGTGTCGGCCCGATGGCGGCTGTAGCTGGAGCCATGGCCGAGTCGGTTTCAAAAGATCTGCTTCAACTCTCAAACGAGGTGATTGTTGAAAATGGCGGCGATATCTATCTCGCCACTTCCAGGGAGCGAATCATCGGAATCTATGCAGGCCTTTCTCCGCTTAGCCTGAAGGTCGGAATCGTGATCGAACCCGGAGAGACACCCCTTGGTGTCTGCACCTCTTCAGGGACGGTTGGTCCCTCTCTCAGTTTTGGAAAGGCGGATGCGGTCTGTGTTGTCTCAAAATCCGCAGCGCTTGCGGATGCGGCAGCCACTGCTGTTGGAAATGTCGTCCGGGAGAAGCAGGACATAGAGCGGGGATTGGAGAGAGGAAAAGAGATCAAAGGGGTTTCAGGGGTATTGATCATTGTCAAGGAGAAGATGGGGGCCTGGGGAAAAATCAAGCTGATTAAACTTTAATATGATAAAGACGATTGCCATTGGCACACTCGGATGCAAAGTAAACCAATATGAATCAGAAGCCTTGATGGCTGACCTGGAGAAAAGGGGCTATCGCCTCGTTCCCTTTGGATCCGGGGCGGATATCACAATCATTAATACCTGTACCGTTACCCACCGGGCCGACTTCGACTCGAGACAGATGGTCCGAAAAGCCCTTCGAAACAATCGGGATTCATTCATCATCGTCACCGGATGTTACTCGCAGGTGGCGCCGGATACCTTTACTCAAATGGAGGGAGTCCGTTTTCTCCTTGGGAATAGAGAAAAGAATCGGATTCCCGACCTTCTTCCACTCATGGAGGAAGGCAAGCTTTCAAAGGTCCAGGTAAGCGATATCCGGAAAGAGAAGACCTTTTCAGAAACTCCTGTTGAAACATTTCATCGCCACACCCGGGCCTTTCTCAAGATTCAGGACGGGTGCGATGCCCGCTGCTCTTACTGTATCGTCCCCCATGCAAGAGGGCCTTCGAGAAGTCTCCCTCCGGAGAGGGCCATCGAGCATCTCAGAGTTCTGAAAGAGAGAGGCTTTAAGGAGGTTGTGCTTACCGGCATTCACATCGGCTCATATGGATGGGACCTTCAGCCCTCCTTCTCACTGAAGAGACTGATTCGACGGATTGAGATCGAGGATACCCCCCCTCGGATTCGACTCAGCTCGATTGAGCCTCTCGATTTCTCGACCGGCCTCATCTCCATCCTCTCCCAATCAACAAAGGTATGTTCCCACCTCCACATTCCCATCCAGAGCGGAGACGAGGAGATCTTAAAAAAAATGAACAGAGATTATGACCGTTTTTTCCTCCATGACCTCATTGAGGAATTGCACCGAAGCATTCCAGGGGTCTCGATCGGTGCGGATCTGATCATCGGATTTCCCGGAGAGACCGAAGAGAGGTTCCAAAACAGTTACCAATTGGTTGAATCCCTTCCCATTTCCTATCTCCATGTCTTTCCTTTCTCTAAGAGAAAGGGAACGCCTGCGGCCCAACTGGACCAACAGACCGATGCGAGGGAGATCAAGCAGAGGGCAGAGAGGATGAGGGAACTGGGAAGGCAGAAACGGCGGTCCTTCTATCATCAATTTCTCCATCAGGAATTGGGCGTTCTTGTGGAAGACCGAAAAGAGAAAGGGTCAGGGAGATGGAAAGGGTTTTCGAGAAATTACATCCCCGTTCTTCTCTCAAATGGAAACCATTGGAACCTGGCTAATCAGGAAAAGAGGGTTGTCGTAACGGAATGGGATGATAGGGGAGTGATCGGGAAAGTAGCGGAGGATTGGGATGGATGAGGAAAGGCTGACCTCTTTAAGGGAGATGGAGGAACGTTTAGGATATCAATTCAAAGAGAGGGTTTGGTTGGATCAGGCGCTCACCCACAAGTCATTCATCCACCAGACAAATGCTCCGAATAAGGTCTCGAACGAAGTTCTCGAATACCTTGGCGATGCCGTTCTCAACCTTGCCGTAAGCCATCTTCTTCTTAAGGAATTTCCAGAGGCCCAGGAAGGCACGCTCTCCATGTGGAGATCCCATCTTGTCAAACGAAGCTCTCTGGCCTTTTTTTCGAAACAGCTTCGATTGGATCAATATCTCCTTTTCGGGAAGAGTGAGATCCTGGATGGCGGGGCGAAAAAAGCCTCCATCCTGGCCAATGCCTATGAAGCCGTGATCGGAGCCATCTACATGGATTCCGGATATGATCAAGCCCTGGAAATCGTCCGGAACCATCTCGAACCTTATTTGGGATTGGAAAACTTTGCCCTCCATTCAAATGATTATAAAAGCCTTCTTCAAAAATATGCCCAGAAGGCTTTCGGATTCACTCCCCAGTATCATGTTTTGAAGGAGTCCGGGCCGGAGCATGATAAACAGTTCCAGGCCTCTGTGATGATCGGAGAGGAAATCAAAGGGACAGGGTGGGGGGGGAGTAAGAAGCTGGCCGAACAGGAAGCCGCCAAAAACGCTTTAAAAGACTTAAATGCCAATGACCAAACCCTGAATATCAAATAGGAGGCGCGGGTTAAGGTTATGGCTACGAGGCCCGTTTCGTCATTAGGTAACGGTTACGTTTAAAAGAATTAAACACGGCAGACGTAACCTTTTATAGAGGATACGGGTCCCGCGAGACGCGGGATTACCATTGCCGTTAGACGAAGTTCTTATTTTCTAGGCAATTTGGTGCTTATTAAATTATGGCAATGATCAAAACCCCACTTATCATCCCAGTCTTCCTTCCCCATCTGGGGTGTCCCGAGCGCTGTCTTTTTTGTAATCAGAAAGCAACAGCCAAAAGCGTTCCCTCTCCACAAGCAGTCCGGGAGTTCATCGATGTCTCTCTAAACCATTTTTTTTCTCACCAGGGGGAGAGAGAGAAACAGGTTGCCTTCTATGGAGGGAGCTTTACGGCAATGGATCAGGAAGATTCGGTCTCTTATCTGAAAGAGGTCCGCCCCTTTCTCTCATCACGCCGGATCGACTCCATTCGTATCTCGACTCGGCCCGACGCCCTGCATGAAAAGGCCCTAACAATACTTAAAGAGTACGGAGTGAAAACCATTGAGATCGGGGCACAGTCAATGATCGATGAGGTCCTCATCCAATCAAAGAGGGGACATTGTGCAGAGGACTCTGTCTCTGCTATTTTACGATTAAAACATTGGGGATTTGAGGTAGGCGTTCACCTGATGATCGGCCTTCCGGGTGACACCTGCGATTATTTTTTGCGGTCCCTTGATCGGATCATTGACCTCAAACCCGATTTCATCAGAATCCACCCGGCGCTGGTGCTCAAAGGGGCTTCTCTTGAAACCCTCTGGAAATTGGGAAAGTATTCTCCTTTAACGCTCAATGAAGCAGTGAAATGGCTGAAGAAGGGAATTCTTAGACTAGAAAGGGCTTCCATAACTGTTGCCCGGATAGGTCTTCAGACAACAAGAGAGCTCGAAGAGCACCTCCTGGCCGGTCCCTTTCATCCCGCCCTTCATCAACTCGTCGATTCAGCCATCTTTTATGATATGGCAAAATACCTGCTTCGGAATGATCCGAATGGTCCTCAACCTGTTTTTATCTGCCATCCCAAGGATCTCTCAGCTCTCAAGGGTCAAAGAAACGGGAACATCCTTGGACTAAAAAACTGTTTCAATCTCAGGGATATTTTTGTCTCTGGCAACCAGGATATTCAAAGGGGCGGGCTCGTGCTTCAAACCAAAACAGGAGGGGTTGGGATTGATAGAAAGTCTCTTTCTTTTTTTAGGGATTTATCTTCTCACGTTTTTTGACCACGCAATAGATCCCATCGCCTTCCATTCCGGGTCTGAAACAGAGATTGTCTGACCTGCATTCTGCTCTGCGCCGGTCGCCCGCTTTCCAGCGTTTGATCAGATCCGGTTCCCTGATCAAGGGGCGGCTCATGGAGATATAATCAGCCACTCCCTCCTGGACGAGTCTCTCGGCCACTTCGAAAGATCGCATGCCGCCAACCAGGATCACCGGAATGCCAATTTCTTTCTTCATGGAACTTGCCTCTTCCTGGAAATAGGCTTCTTTCTCTTCTGTGTCGATTCCCGACCGGCTGGGAGAGAGTTTCCCACCCGTAAGGAAGCCGCCACTCAGTTCAATGGCATCCATGCCGGCATTGGCCAGGAGCTTGGCCACTTGAAGGGAGTCCTCCAGGCCCATCCCGTTTTCCATGAAATCCCTGCAGTTCAATTTGATCAAGACCGGATAGCCCTGGCCTACTGCCTGTCTGATGGCCTGGTAAACTTCGAGATGAACCCGGGCCCGATTGCCCACGTTTCCTCCGTATTCATCCTTACGTTTATTAAATACCGGGGAGAGGAACTGGCTGAGCAGGTAGCCATGAGCGGAGTGAATCTGGACCCCATCAAAACCGGCTGCTTTGGCTCTTCGGGCAGCCCCGGCAAAAGCGCTGACAATTTCCCGGATATCCTGTAGGGTGATTTCCTGTCGAGGTGATGAGGCCAGTCCTTCAAAATCCGATACAACAAACGGAGGTTGTCCTGTCAATTTTTCGTTGGCGAAGTTTCCGGCATGGGCCAGTTGCATGACGATCTTCCCGCCGCTGTCATGGACTGCCTTCGTCATTTCCCGCGGTCCCTGGATGAGCTCGTCTTTGTAAATGCCAAGCTGCCAGGGAGCCGCTTGGCCCTCCGGTCGGATATAAGCGTGACTGCTGATGATCAACCCAACCCCGCCTCGGGCCAGGGCGGTCATCGTTTCAATCAGCTTTGGGGTGACCGCTCCGTCAGCAGTAGCCATCCCCTCCCATGTTGCCGATCGAACAAATCGATTCAACATTTCCATGCCATTGATCCTGGTTGCTTCAAAAAGTTTGCTCATTATTTCCTCTATTCATCAATGATTAATCTTCATAAAAAGGACGTCTTGGATGAGGTGGTTCTGCTTCTTCTACCTCGGTCGTTGTCTCCACAGTTCTCGTTTGAGCTCTTCATACACGTTGAAGACGATGGGGCAGACAGAACAGTTCGAAAAAGCTTGACTGATCCTGAAGACAAACTCCCTTTTGTGTAAATGTGGGTAAGATCGACAGTCACCAGGCCGATGGTTGTAAACCGTGCAGAGATTGTCTTGCAAAAAGGGACAGGGTTGATTTCTGAAAACAGAGCCTTCTTTTTCCGGATCATCTTCAAGATATCGGGAACGAAACTCATTGACACTCAACTCAAGATGCTTGGCAAGACGCCTCAGATCCGCCGGCTTCAGAACAGGACGGACGGTCTTGCAGCAGTTTGCGCATTTGGTGCAGTCGATTTCCCGCGATACTTCCCGATAGAGATCATGGACCGTAAGATCAATCCTACGGATAGAGAGATCAGACCCCTTGAGAAAGCAGCGGAATGCCCAGTTGGCATCTTTGCGTTGTCGAGCAAGCTGTTGAATCCTCTGGATGTCAGTTTCAAGTTTCATATATCTGAAAGCAGAGCAATGAGCCCGAGGGGCTCGACGGTTTTTTGCCGGGGCCTTTTTGAGCACCTTATAAGTGTTAAATGAGTTCTCTCCTCTTTTTTATTAAAGCCGGACTTCTCCTGCCATGAATAACAGCAAGGACTATAATCCGTTTATTCTGAACAAGATAGATAATTTTGTATGGAAACCTTTTGACAAGGTGCTTTCTCGTTCCTTTATATTCTATTGGGTGGATATCGGGATTCCTTGCTATGAAATTCAGTCCAGCATCAACTTGCAAAAGTAAATCATAGCCTAACCCTGTCCTTTTATCTTCATACCAGGAATAAGCTTCTTTTAGGTCGTCTTCGGCTTCAGGCCTAATGATGAGTCTATCTTTCAATGCCTGCTCACTATTCTCTTGTAGACATCTTCCCAAGGAGAGCCTGATTCAGGATTCTGGTGATATTTCTCCAGCCGTGCATCAATTATCTTCTTCTCCTCTTCTGTTAATTCAAGAGCGTCGGCCTTTGCTGCTATCGTATCCCAAATATCTTCCACAAGCTGGATTCTCTCAGGGATTGATAAATCGAGGGCATCTGTTGCCGAAATCTTTTTCATGGTTGAAAACCTCCAAACTCTAATGTCTATTTTAAATTATTTCCACTATTGGGACAATGCCTATATGCGATCAACACAACAGAGACTGTAGTATGATGTTAAACTCTCATCCATAATATTAATGCCGGACTCCAGAAGTAAGCGGTGGGAGCATATTCTATGAATAGGAGCATTTTATATTCAAAGAGCAGGGGTGTCAATCGATTTTTTGTTGAAAACTCGTTGAAATCAATAGTTATTTTCTGTATAATGTCACTGTTTCAATCATTCATCCGCCTTATTATTTTTGGAATTCTCCATGGGAGCATAAAGTAGAATGTGGAGAGTTTTCTTAGTCATGTTCTTGCTTCTCCTCACGGCCTGCGGGCCGAAGCATCGCGTCGTGATTGACCGAAGCGTGCCTTCTCCTGAGAGACCAGGAGTCAAGAGGGAAGTGAGGCTACCCCCTGAAGCGAAAATTGAGAAGAGGGAGACGCGTGAGGTTCAGTATGGAGTCGCATCCTGGTATGGGGGGGAGTTTCATGGAAGGGCAACTTCAAGCGGTGAAGTCTACGATATGTTTCAACTCACCTGCGCCCATAACACTCTGGCGCTCGGGACAATGGTGATCGTAACGAACCTCGAAAATGGAACCTCCCTCGAATTAAAGGTAAACGATCGCGGCCCCTTTGCCAAAGACCGGATCATTGACCTCTCCTATGCGGCCTCAAAAATCTTAGGCGTTTATGCAAAGGGAACTGCCTTTGTCAAAATCGAGACGATCGGGCCATGGATCGAAGAATTACCGCGATTCACCCTTCAAGTAGGATCCTTCACCGATGAGATCAAAGCGCGGCAGTTGGCTGAACAGTTAAAGAAGAGGTTTGGGAATGTTCATGTGGCTACGGTAGAGACCCAGACACAGAAATACCATCGGGTGAGAATCGGGCCGTTCGAGACACGGGAAGCCGCGCTTCCCATGGCGGAGAGGCTTTCCCAATTGGGTTTCAATGTCCTGGTGACCAACCGGTAAAATCATTTCGGAATGCGGATTTCGGATTGGGGAATCAAAAACCTTAAAGCTCAGAAGGTGTGAAAAAATTGACGGCCTGTGCCTCGGCCCACATGGATGAGCGTCTTGTCGAAGCTTTAGAACGCGGGTCATTAGATGTTATGGGCAACCTTCGTTTTCGGTAAAACAGAGCTATTACCCAAATTTAGACAACATAGTTTAACATCAGATGTTCCGCCCTAAAGCTTCTCCAATCCCCCCAACCATGCGGGCCGGAACGATGTCAATCCGGGAAATGTGATTTTTTCACACCTTCTCAGTGTTAAGAGTAGAACGATAGAAGCAATGCGGAATGCGGAATCGTAAGAGAGTGAAGATAAAAGTTGAGAAGGGGAGATTTTTCCCCTATAATTAATTATTGATTATGCGAATCCAAAAATCGTCCCTTCGGAAACAGGAGTATATGAGAAAACCTGGATTCCTGTTTGCACAGGAATGACAAACTTCTTTTTTCTGCCAAATTGATGAAGATCAAAACGTTGCTTTTCATCCCTCCTGTCCTCTTTCTCATTGTCCTTGGAGTGAATCTCCTCTTTGTCAGTCACCGGTCTCCCCAGAGAGTGAACCAGTTGATCATGAGCTCCATCGGCGATGCCTCCTTTCTCAACCCCATTTTGGCCCAGGATTCGGCCTCGAGTGATATCAACTCTTTTGTTTTTAATGGCTTGATCAAGTATGACAGGGATCTCCAAGGCTTTGTTGGAGAGTTAGCCGAGTCCTGGAAAGTCAAGGAAGGGGAGAAGCCCGAAATCACTTTTTTCCTACGAAAGGGCGTTCTCTGGCATGACGGGAAGGAATTTACGGCTGAAGATGTGAAGTTCACATACGATAAGATCATGGATGAAAAGACCAATACCGTCCGGCGAAGCGACTACGAGCTTGTTGAAAAGGCAGAAGTACTGGACCCTTATACGTTCCGGGTTATATACAAACAGCCCTTTTCTCCCGGATTACAGACATGGGGCATGGGGATCATCCCGAAGCATCTGCTGGAAAAGGAGGACATCAACACCACCTCATTTAACCGTAGACCAGTAGGGACCGGACCTTTTCGTTTTGTGGAATGGGTGACGGACGAGAAGATCGTCGTGGAGGCCAACCCAACCTATTTCCAGGGAAGGCCTCATCTGGACCGGATCATCTATCGGATCATTCCGGAAGTCTCTCTCAGCGAGATGGAACTGCTGACCAAAGGCGTTGATTCTTATGGCGTCTCTCCCCATCAATTCCGCAGGATGAGCGAGATTGATTTTCTGAAGATCTATTCCCAGCCGGCGCTGGGCTATACCTATATTGGATATAATCTTAAAAACACTCTTTTCCAGGACAGACGGGTCCGGCAGGCATTCACCCATGCCATCAACCGGGAGGAGATCGTTCAATACGTTCTTTATGGATATGGAGCGGTCATCAGCGGCCCCTTCCCAAGCCACCTCTGGTATTACAATGCAAATGTAAAACCCTTTCCCTACGATCCACAGAAAGCCCGGGCTCTTATGGCAGAGGCTGGATGGAAGGACACTGACGGGGATGGCGTCCTGGATAAAGACGGTCAACCTTTCCGTTTCAAGCTCATTACCAACAGCGGGAACGATGTTCGACGGGATGTCGGGGTTCTGGTTCAACGGCAGCTTCGCGAGCTCGGGGTGGATGTCACTTTTGAGGTTTATGAGTGGAGTGTCTTTCTAAAAAATTTCATCAATGCAAAACATTTCGATGCCTGCATCCTGGGCTGGGGTCTCTCTCCGGACCCCGATGACTACCAGATCTGGCATTCCAGTCAGATTGAGAGAGGTTTTAATTTCGTTTCTTATAAGAATCCCGAGGTGGACCGGCTCTGGGAGGAAGGGAGAAGGGAATACGATCAGGAAAAGCGAAAAAAGATTTACTGGCGAATCCACGAGCTGATGGCTGAAGATCAGCCTTACACCTTTCTCTTCTCTCCGATCGGAATGTCGGCGCTTCAGAATAAATTCGTATTGGTGGAGAATGGCCCATCCGGCCAGAAGATCTATCGACCGATTAAAATGGAAAAAGCAGGCCTCATGTACGATCTCATCGACTGGTATGTTCCAGGCGAAACGGTTATGGAGAAATAAGAGATGACCTCTTTCCTCCTTCGACGTCTTCTCCAGATGTTCATCACATTAATCGGGATCAGTATCATCTCCTGGGTTATCATTACGACAGCGCCCGGGGGCCCCATTTCTTTAACGATGGACCCCAAAATCTCGCCTAAAATCATCGAGCAGATGATGAAGAATTACGACCTGGATAAACCGGTCTATCAGCAATATTTTCTATGGATCAAGAAGCTTTTCACCGGCAAGCTTTTTTCTTTCAAGGATGGAAGGCCGGTCCTGGAAAAGATCTGGGAGAGGATCGGGAATACTCTCCTCCTGAACCTAGTTGCAACGATCATCATCTTCTCGCTGGCCATCCCGCTCGGTGTCTTTTCAGCGAGAAAACAATACTCCATGATGGACCGCCTCACGACTTTCGGTGTGTTCCTCGGGCTCTCCATCCCCGGATTCTGGCTCGCCTACCTCATCATCCTTGGAACCGTGGAGCTTTTTGGATATCCCGTTCTTGGGATGCGCTCATTTGTAACGGAAGGGTTCGGGACGACAGAGATCATCCTGGACCGGATATGGCATCTGTTACTGCCGGCTCTCATCATGGCGATTCACGGGATGGCCGGCCTTTCCCGGTACACCCGCTCGAGCATGCTGGAGGTGATTCGACAGGACTATATCCGGACGGCAAAAGCAAAAGGGGTTCCGGAAGAGACGGTCTATTATAGACACGGACTCCGGAACGCCCTTCTTCCCATCATCACACTCTTTGGATTTCTCATTCCGGGTTTAATCGGGGGATCCATCATTATGGAGAGTGTTTTCGCATGGCCCGGAATCGGGAGGCTGGCCTATCAGGCCGTCCTGGCAAGAGATTACCCTGTCGTGATGACGATCAATACCATTACGGCCGTGCTTGTTCTTCTTGGAAATTTTATTGCCGATCTTCTTTACGGAGTCGTCGATCCAAGAATAAGGTATGGGTAGGAAAACAGATCAATTGATGGAGCAGGGGCAACTTAAATCTTTTTGGCGTTACTTCAAGCGGAACCGGCTGGCGGTTGGGGGTATGGCGATCATCCTGGTCGTTTTCTTCATCGCAGGCACGGCCTCCCTGATCGCCCCCTATGACCCGGGAAAAACCGATGTCTCCAAAAAATTGAAATCCCCCTCTCCGGAGCATTTTCTTGGAACGGATCAGCTCGGAAGAGACGTCTTCAGCCGGATGCTCTATGGATCGAGGATCTCCCTCTCTGTCGGATTTGTTGCCGTGGCGATCTCCCTCGTCATCGGTGTTTTTGTAGGAGCCGTGGCAGGTTACTATGGGAGATGGGCGGAAACGATCCTGATGCGGTTTGTGGATATCATGCTCTGTTTTCCTTCCTTTTTCCTCATCCTCACCGTCGTGGCTCTCCTCGGCCCCAGCATGATGAATGTGATGGTGGTGATTGGCATTACCTCCTGGATGGGAACCTCGCGGTTCGTCCGTGCAGAATTCCTTTCTTTAAGAGAACGCGATTTCGTCCATGCCGCAAGAGCGCTTGGAGTGAAGGATAGAAGAATTATTTTCCGTCATATCCTCCCCAACGCCCTGGCCCCTGTCTTTGTGGCGGCGACGCTCGATGTGGCTACAGCCGTTCTGGTGGAAGCGGGCCTCAGTTTTCTGGGTTTCGGCGTCCAGCCTCCCGCGCCAAGCTGGGGGAATATTCTCACCGAGGGAAGGACCTATATCTTTGACGCCTGGTGGCTGACCGTTTTCCCGGGACTGGCGATTCTGATCACGGTTCTCTCTTTTAATCTGTTAGGGGAAGGATTGAGGGATGCCCTTGATCCGAGGCTGAGAGGGAGGAGATAATTAATAATCAATTAGCAATGAGCAATGGGCAATTAACAATTAGCAGTGAACCCCGTTAGAAATTCCAGAAGAAAATCATTCCTAACAGGGTGAACAGGTCAATGGCTAATGATCGATGGCCAATGATCCACTGAAAATTGTTTATTGATCATTGCTAATTGACAATTGATCATTGCAAAATGGTTATTATGAAAACGCCTCTTTTAGATGTTCGCTCTCTCTCCACCCATTTCTTCACGGAGGATGGGGTGGTGAAAGCGGTTGAAGACGTGAGTTTTGAGATTTTCGAGGGAGAGATTCTCAGTCTCGTGGGCGAATCCGGATGCGGAAAGAGTGTGACAGGTCTCTCCCTGCTGAGGCTGATTCCAACCCCTCCCGGGAAAATCGCGAGCGGTGAGATTTTTTTTGACGGAAGAAATCTTCTAAAACTGGAAGAGAAGGAAATGGAAAAGGTGAGGGGAAATGATATCTCCATGATCTTCCAGGAACCGATGACCTCGCTCAATCCCGTCTTTACGATCGGGGATCAGATTATGGAAGCCATCCAGCTTCACCAGAATCCCGATAAAAAAGAGGCCAGAAAGAAAGCCATTGAGATGTTAGACCGGGTGAAGATCCCCTCTCCCGAGGCAAGGATCGATTCCTATCCTCATCAACTGAGCGGAGGGATGCGGCAGCGGGCAATGATCGCCATGGCCCTCTCCTGCCAGCCCAAACTCCTTATTGCGGATGAACCGACGACGGCGCTCGATGTAACCATACAGGCGCAGGTCCTCCGTCTCATGAGAGAGATCCAGAGGGAGATGAGAATGGCTGTGATGCTGATTACTCATGACCTGGGCGTGGTGGCGGAGATAGCGGACCGGGTGGCGGTGATGTATGCGGGAAGGATTGTAGAGTACGGTCCCATCGAGACCATCTTTGGGGAGATGCGGCATCCCTATACGAGGGGGCTTTTAGAGTCGATTCCTCAGCTTGAAGACAAGAGAAAAAGACTCAATGCGATCCCCGGTCAGGTCCCGAACCCGATGGACCTGCCGATGGGCTGTAAGTTTCATCCGCGGTGTTACCTGATGATCGAAGACTGCAAGAAGGAAGAGCCTCCTCTCTTTCAGGTGAATGACAACCATTTCAGCCGTTGCATTCGATGGAAAGTATGTTGTTATTAATCAGTCCATAATAATAACGACATTGTTTTATAAAATCCCTTCTCACCTCCCTTATAAAAGGGAGGAACAATACCCCTCTTTGGAAAAGAGGGGTTAGGGGAGATTTTCAGAAGAATATGTCTTCTCTATTATGGGCTGATTAGTAAATTTAGTTTTAAGTTGGAAGTTTAAAGTTTCAAGTTAAAAAATAAACTTGCAATCTAAGACATGAAACTATTGAAATAAATGAATATGTCTGAGAACGATTTCTTACTTCAGGTTCAACATCTGAGAAAGTATTTCTACCGGGAGAGGCTTTTCTCCTCGGACAGAAAACCTATCCGTGCGGTGGATGACATTACCTTCTCCATCCGGAGGGGAGAAACGCTCGGGTTGGTGGGGGAGAGCGGCTGCGGAAAGACGACAGCGGGCAAATCGATTCTGAGATTGATTGAGCCGACTTCCGGTCAGATCTTTTTCAAAGGAAAGAATATTGTGGACCTTAACCGGGAAGAACTCAGAAGATTAAGGCCCTATATGCAGTTTATCTTTCAGGACCCCTATGAATCACTCAACCCCAGGATGAGGGTGGGAGAGATCGTGGGTGAAGGCCTGGAGGTTCACCGAGTGGCACAGGGACGGGAGAAGGTTGAAAAGGTCTCGGAGATCCTTATGAAGGTTGGACTCCATCCCCGGGATGCGATGCGTTATCCCCATGAATTCAGCGGCGGACAACGCCAGAGGATTGGCATTGCCAGGGCGATCTCACTCAACCCGGAACTGATCATTGCCGATGAGCCTGTCTCAGCCCTGGATGTCTCCATCCAGGCCCAGATCCTTAACCTCCTGATGGACCTGCGGGATCAACTGGGCTTCACCTATCTCTTCATCTCCCATGACCTCCGCATCGTCAAACATATCAGCGATCGAATTGCCGTGATGTATCTGGGAAAAATCGTCGAGATGGCCGATGGAGAAGACCTCTTCCGGCGGCCGCTCCATCCCTACACTCAAATCCTGCTTCAGGCCATCCCCAGACTGAAGCCTTCAGGAAGAACTCAGGAGGGTCCTGCCCGGGAGGAGCTCCCTTTCCATTCTCTGGAAAAGGGATGTCTCTTCCAGCTGAGATGCCCCCATTCAAGAGAGAGATGCCGGATGGAAGAGCCAATCCTCCTGGATCAGGGAGAGGACCATCTCGTCGCCTGCCATTTTGTCTCCTAACCAATTCCCGACTTCTCCTTTTTGAAAAGAGGAGCGAGGGAGAAATTAGAGACTTACGATTTGCTTTTCTTTAAAAAAATATTCTAAAATGAAGATTAAGCTTTCTCCCGATGGAAGAGATTTTATCGGATAGAAGGAGAGGAACAGAGTGGATCAAGAGAAACTTCTCTATTTTAAAGGGTTCCTTGAGGGGCAGCTTCACAATCTGTTAGTCGAAGCCGGAAAGACTTGCAGCGGCATGCGGCATGATCGCAACGGTGACTTTCCCGACCCGACGGACCGGGCTTCTCTGGAGTCGGACCGGAACTTCCTCCTGAGGATCAAGGATCGTGAAAGAAAACTGATCCTGAAGGTAAAAGAAGCCATGGATCGAATTGACAACGGCACCTTTGGTTTCTGTGAATCCTGCGGAAAATCCATCTCCGAGAAAAGATTGATGGCAAGACCCGTCACCACGCTCTGCATCGAATGCAAAACCGAATTAGAGGACCAGGAGCGGAAAGAGAGGCTCAGGGGATCGAGGCCGAAGAAAAAATTCCCCTCTTAAGCCTTCCCATTCACTCAACCTGAAAACCTATTATGACTGAGCTGAGAAAAGACCCTGTTCTTGGAAGATGGGTCATCATTGCGACGGAACGAAGCAGAAGACCTTCCGATTTTACACAGGAAGAACGAAGGCCTCTCGGTGGGTTCTGTCCTCTCTGTGAAGGGAATGAAGATCGGACCCCTCCGGAGGTGTTGGCCTTCCGGGATAACAGCAATCCTCCGAACTCGAGAGGTTGGTCCCTTCGGGTTGTCCCAAATAAGTTCCCCGCTCTCCGAATTGAAGGAGACTTGGACCGCGAAGGGGACGGGGTTTATGACAGGATGAACGGGGTAGGCGCCCATGAGGTGGTGATCGAAACACCCCTTCATCATGAGAGCCTAGCCACCCTGCCGTTAAAGGGCGTTGAAAATGTCCTTCGAGCCTATCGTGAGCGGGTCATCGATTTAAGGCGTGACTCACGATTTCAATTTGTCATCGTCTTCAAAAACCACGGCGTGGCAGCCGGAGCATCTCTTGAGCATCCTCATTCCCAGCTGATTGCCCTGCCTATCGTTCCAAAGCGTGTGGCCGAGGAGATCGAAGGAGCAAGGGACTATTTCCAGTACAAAGACCGATGCGTTTTTTGCGACGTGATCCGACAAGAGCTTCAACAGAGAAAACGGGTCATCAGTGAAAATGAGACGTTTGTCTCCATCGCTCCCTTTGCCTCCAGTTTTCCTTTTGAGACATGGATCCTGCCGAAGAGCCATAATCCAAATTTTGCCTTAGGATATGTGGACCCCTTCCGCGGGCCCTTCCCCTATGAAGGGGCAGCTCAGATATTGCAGGATGTCCTTCGGAGGCTTGACCTCGTGCTCAAAGATCCACCATATAATCTCATCATCCATAACTCCCCCTTTCCGAGTCGGGACAAAGACTGCTACCATTGGCATATTGAGATCACCCCTAAATTGACCAAAATGGCCGGTTTCGAATGGGGGACTGCATTTTTTATTAATCCCACCCCTCCGGAAGAGGCCGCAGAGTATATGAGAGAGGCGAGATAGCCGGTCGAGGGGTTTACAGTTGCTCCTGACCATGGCCAACCAGATGTCCTGTGCGATTGAGAATGCCATGACCCAAAGCGAAATCTCCTTGATGGAGCAGGATCACAATAGAAGGGTGAAACAGCTCTCCACCCTGCTGGAGCTGAACAAGGCGTTGCTCACCACTGTCCATTTTGAGCGAATCGTCCATATGACCCTGACGGCCATTACCATGGGTGACGGACTGGGGTTTAACCGGGCCATGCTCTTTCTCGTCGATGAAAAGAATCATGCCCTGGCAGGGACGATGGCTGTCGGTCCGAATAACGCGGAGGAGGCTGGAGAGATTTGGTCCGCCCTCTCTCAACGAAAGAGGGACACCTCCAAGCTGATCGCTCAGATCGAGTCATCCACCGAGAACCATTCCGTCCTCAACTTCATCGTAAAGGGAATTCAAATTGCAATGGAGCATGAACAGTGCATTCTTTCGCGGACCGTTCTCGAGGGAAGGCCTTTTAATATACGGTTTCCACATGATAAAGAAGAATGGCTTCAGACCCGGTGCGAAAGAGGGTGTCACCTGGGTTCGGAAGTCGGATGTTATGTGAGCGAACATCTCAGCCGCGATCCCAAGATCTATGCCTTTGCAACCGTTCCGCTCTGGGGAAAGGGAAAGGTCATCGGTGTGATCCTGGTGGATAACCTCTACAATCGGAATCCGATCACTGAAGAGGATATCGGTTATCTCACCATGTTCTCCAGCCAGGCAGGGCTGGCCATTGAAAATGCTATGCTCTACAGGAATTTAGAGGAAGTCCATCAGCAACTGAAAGAGGCCCAGACCTTCCTGGTCCATCAGGAGAAGATGGCTGCATTAGGAGAACTCTCTACCTCCATTGCCCATGAGATCAGAAATCCCCTTGTCTCCATCGGGGGATTTGCGCGTCGCCTCGATCGCACCCTTCCGGCCGATGCCCCGGAGAAGCGATATACCCGGACGATCGTGAAAGAGGTGGAAAGAGTCGAGAAGATTCTGAGCGATATCCTCACCTATACTCATGAAGAAGCCATGGTCCTCAAGGAACTGGACCTGCGCGAGGTGATGGAGGAGAGTCTCTCCATGATTTCAGAGAAGTTAAGAAGCGGGGGCATTGAGATTGCCAAGGAGTTTTCAGAGAAGGTCCCCGGGGTGAAAGGCGACTATTACCAAATCAAGCAGGCCTTCTTTAATCTGATCAACAACGCCTGTGAATCGATGGACAGAAAGGGAAAGCTCTCCGTCCGAATTCATCCTCTTTCGAAGAATGGCTCCTCCTTTGTCAGGGTGGAGGTCGAGGACACAGGGGCAGGCATTGACCCTGAAGCCCTTCACCACATCTTCAATCCTTTCTATACGACAAAAGATAACCGCCTGGGTCTGGGCCTGCCCATCATCCATAAGATTGTGACCACCCATCAGGGTCAGATCGAAGTGAACAACCATCCCGGTAGAGGCGCGACCTTCATCCTCACCCTTCCGGCGCGCGAGGAGAAACAGAAATGAAAAAGATACTGGTCGTCGATGATGAAGAGAGCATCCGCCTCCTCTATAAAGAGGAACTGGAAGAAGAAGGATTTGTCGTAGAGGTGGCCAGGAATGGCCAGGAGGCCCTGGAACAGCTCCTCCTGTTCAAACCCGATCTCATCACTCTTGACATCAAGATGCCGGGAATCAACGGAATTGAGACGCTCAAGCGGATACGGGAGACAGAGAGGGAACTCCCCATCATCATGTGCTCCGCCTATGGAGAGTATAAACAGGATCTGACGACCTGGGCATCTGATGCTTATGTGGTCAAGTGTGCCGACTTGACAGAATTAAAAACAATGATTGGGAGGCTTCTGGGGCTTTGATGAAGGTGAAGAAAGCAGTGATACCGGCAGCGGGTTTCGGAACACGGTTTCTTCCGGCGACAAAGGTCGTTCCAAAGGAACTGTTGCCCATTGTCGATAAGCCCACCATCCAGTATATTATGGAAGAGGTGGCTTCGGCAGGCATCGAAGAGGTGATCCTCATCACCGGCAGGGAGAAGGGTTCAATCGAAGACCACTTCGACACCTCGAGCGAACTCGAGAACCACCTCAGGAAGAAGGGAAGGCAAGATCTCCTGAAAATTGTCCAGGAGATCGCCGGGATGGTGACGCTCGTCTCGGTGAGGCAGAAAGAGCCTTTAGGCCTGGGACATGCCATCCTCTGCGCCAAAAAAGTTGTGGGTAAGGAACCCTTTGCCGTCCTGTTAGGCGATGACCTGATCGATGCCAGAGTCCCATGCATCCGTCAAATGATGGATGTTTATCAGAATATGGACGGTGCGCTTCTGGCGATTCAGGCCGTCCCCAGAACCGAGACCCATCTCTATGGAATCATCAAGGGCAAAAAGGTTAGGAATCGGGTTTATTCTGTCGAGGAGATGGTGGAGAAGCCAGAGAGGGGAAAGGCGCCCTCCAATCTTGCCATCATCGGAAGGTATATCCTTCCATCCCGCATCTTTGATATACTGGAGAAGGTTAAACCCGACAGCAGAGGGGAGATCCAGCTTACGGATGGCTTGAAGGAGCTGAACAGGGAGGTCCCCATCTATGGATACCAATTTGTCGGCGACCGCTACGATGCCGGAGATAAATTGGGTTACCTTCAAGCCAATCTCTCTTTTGGTTTGAAGCATCCCGAGATCGGCCTGAAATTGAAAAGGTATCTGAAAAGTGTGAGGCATTAGTTTTGAGGAAGGAGGCAGGGGGCAAACGCATTTTGGGTAAAAATGTTAGGGTAAGCCTCAAACCTCACGCCTATAGCCTATAACATCATAGAGGGGCAGTAGCTCAGCTGGGAGAGCGCCAGAATCGCACTCTGGAGGCCGGCGGTTCGATCCCGCTCTGCTCCACCAACCTCATCCATAAGGAATGGGGTCCCATTCCCTCATGAGATCAGGCAACTAATCATCCTTTCCTCTTTTTCAATGGAACTTTTTTCTTTTCCGGTTTCTGGTCGGCGGGCAGGCATACCAGGACATCCCTTTCATCTCTCTCAAAAGCGCATTTTTCTTCAAGAATCGTTTTTAATTTTTTCCGGGCCCTGTGGAGCTTCACTTTAACATTCTCGAAGGTAATCCCGAGGGTCTCGGCAATCTCCTGATGGGTAAACCCTATGATGTCAAAAAGGACAAGGACCGTTCGCAAAGGATCAGGAAGCAGGTTGACCTGGTTCTGAACGCATTCTCCCATCTCGCGCTGTTCCATCTCTTTTTGAATATCCTCCCTCGCAAATAAGCGGGTATCTTCCTGATCCAGGCTTTCCTCCCCGGAAACTGTTTTTGACCGGCGGAAATGGTCCTGGCAGAGATTGTAGGCAATACGAAATATCCATGGAGAGAGTCTGGAAGGATCCTTCAATTGATCCATATTATTCCGGACCCTTAAGAAGGTTTCCTGAAGAAGGTCGTCCGCCACCCATTCATTCCTGACCAGGGTGAGAATGAATCGCTTTATCTTCGGGTAATATAGATCGTAGATTTCCCAGAATTCCATTTCCGAGTCCTTAAGAGATTATCCGCAACATGAAGTCTGTTTTTTATCGCAAGGCAGGTCATACTTCTTTTCTCCACCCATCAACTGGTCGATGCGGTTTTTCAGGGCCATATGAGCCCCTTTTTTCACCTGGCCGGCCAGATCGACCGCTATCTGGACTTCCTCCTTTGAGATGTCTAACGTTCCTGTTTTTCCAAAATAGTGTTCAAAACAGGGGATGCAGTTGGCTGCCGTTGCCGCACTCAGACAGATTAGAACTTTTGTCTTTTCGTCCATTGTCAAATCCTCCTTTTGGTTTTACATATTAAGACGAAAGAAGACCTGAAAAGGTTACATCCACCCTGCCCTGATATCAAAGATCATACTTTGTTTTGAGAAGAAGGCAACACTTTTATGTTCACCATCAACCCGTAATTGCCACAACTCCACCTTTTTGTTATATTGGGTTCACCGCCATGGCGAAGGAGAAAAGAACGGATGAGAGTTCGGAAGCCGGGAAGGGTTCGAGAGGGAGTCTGGTTTTTAGGCCGCAAAGAGTCAGGGGTCTATCTTCTGGAAGGGAAAAAGAGCTCCATGATCATCAGTGGAGGGATGAGCTACATTGTTCCGGACCTTCTTCATCAGATGGAAACATTTGGCATTGATGAGAAAAAGATCCGGAAGATGCTGATCCTTCACGCCCACTTTGATCATGTGGGGATCATCCCTTTCTTCAAACGCCGCCATCCGCAGATCGAAGTATGTGGTTCCGAAAGGGCATGGGAGATCCTCCGGATGGAGAAAGCTATCGTCACGATCAACGAGTTCAGCCGGAATGTGGCTAAAAGGATGGAACGGGAAGAGGTCTATTCAGAATACGACCTGGAGTGGAGGGATGATGTTTCCGGCCGATCGGTCCGGGAGGGGGATCGGATCGATCTGGGAGGCATAGAGGCTTCGATCTTTGAAATTCCGGGCCATTCGTCATGCTGCCTTGCGGCCTATGTGCCGGAGCTAAGGGCTCTCTTTCCCACGGATGGGGGAGGCATTCCATTCGATGAGACGATCGTCACTTCGGGAAACTCGAACTTCACCAAATATCAGGAGAGCCTCGAGAGATTAAAGCCTCTTGAAGTGGAGTACTATTGCGCCGACCATTATGGATATGTGACCGGCGAAGAGGCCAGAAAATTCATCCCGGTAACGATCGAGATGGCGAAAAAGAGACGGTCGGAGATGGAAGAAGCCTACCGGTCCACCCATGATATCGATGCCGCAGCAAAGAGACTGATCTCTTCCTTTTATGACGAGAACCCCGACTACTTCCTCTCTCCTGAAATTTTCCTTGATGTCTATCGCCAGATGGTCCGCCACATCGCCACCATCATCGAGCGGAAGGCTTGATGTCTGAAAATTGTTTTTAATTGGTTTGATCTTTTATTGCTAACCGAGAGGCATCCGATATCCATAACGATTCAGGTCATCGGCGGCTGCTCCTCGCCGACCGCTGGAGTGACTTGCCGGGTGATTTCTCTATCTGCTCATAAGATAGAAATGGGAGGCTTGCCTGCTGCCGGGCATGCTCAATCGTCATGGCCACCAGATTGCCTGAAGTATCAAGGTCGATGTAGATATTCTCGTTTATCTCTTTGGTTTCGGAAACTTCGAGGTCAGAAAACTCCACCAGGGCCGTATCAGTATCTGAAAAATATTTTATTTTCATCTTGCTTCTCCCTTAAAACTTCTATCCAAGAAAGCATTATGGACCGTTTCTCCGTCTGGAAGTAGGATGACGCGAAGAAACTTGCCCTCCTCTTTGATCTTTTTCCACTTTCGGATTCTCTTATCCGATTGAACCTCTGTATAGTCCGGATTCTTAATTGTTCTTTCAATCCATTCCATCTTTATTTTAGCACGGTCAGGCCTCTTTATGGTATAGAGAAAATATTGAGTAAATTTCATCTTCTGTTTTTCGCCTAACGATTAATATTTGAATGTCCGATTGGTTCCAGATTTATCATAATTTCCGCATAAAGTCTAATACAATATCTCCCGGTTATTAATCTTTTTTTGTTGATTAACCTTCACATTTTTGCTCTAATAACATGTAGAGACTGAACAAAAATATTTGAAATTTCCCCCCAATCCCTTCCCCTTGATGGGGAGGATTGAGGTGGCCGCCGGCTCAGGCTCCGCCCCAGAGGGGCTTCTGCCCCGGAGGGAGAGCCTCTGGCTCGGAGAGGGGTAGACCTGGTGTTTTCCCCCTCACCCTCGCCCTCTCCCCTGCCTTCGCCGAAACGCTTTGTGCAGGCAGGCAACAGGGGAGAGGGGGGGCCCTTTTCTCACTTGTTTATATTATGAGAAAAACAGAATCATCTCATTTCCAGAAACAAGTGGTGATAGAGAACCTTTATCAACATGTGGGATATCTCTCTGTTAAAATAGGAGAGAGGCACCTTTGGAAGGAAGGATCGCTCGAAAGGACTGTGGACTATATTGAGTCCGCCTTTACCTCTTATGGATATTCCGTATGGCGACAGACCTATTCGTGCTACGGGAAGAAGGTCTCGAACCTGATCGCTGAAAAGACCGGAACCGACAGGGAGGCGGTGGTCATCGGCGCCCACTACGATACCGTTCCCGGGACGCCCGGAGCAGATGACAATGCCTCTGCTGTGGCGGGTTTGCTGGAGCTGGCGAGGTTACATCGAAATATCCCGAGCAGAAAGAGCCTTCTCTTTGCGGCCTTTGCCAATGAGGAGCCTCCCTGCTTCGGATTCTCCAACATGGGGAGCATGGTTTATGCAAAATCTCTAAAAGAGCAGGGCCATCCTGTTGCAGTGATGGTTTCACTGGAGATGATCGGGTTCTTCCGTCCGGAACGAATGCAAAACTATCCCCTTCCGGGGATGAACCTTTTCTATCCCAGGACAGCGGACTTCATCGGGGTGGTTGGGAATTTCCGCTCATCGAAATATGTCTCCCTTTTCAAAAAGGGGATCAGAAAACATTCGGCCATCGATGCGAGGTCATTGACCGGACCGGAATTTTTCGGGGGCATCAGCCTTTCGGATAATTCTTCCTTCTGGCGCCACGGGTATAAAGCGATCATGGTGACAGACACCTCATTCTTCAGAAACCAGAATTACCATCAGGAGACGGACACCATTGATACCCTCGACTTTGAGAAGATGGCAGAGGTGGTCAGGGGGTTGCACTTTACGTTGTCGGAGATATAGAAAGGAGTCGATATGACAAAGGAGATCAGACTTTCAAAGCCGAACGAGAAAGGATTGGTCTCCATCGAAGAGACACTTAATCAAAGGAAATCGGTGAGGGATTATAAAAAGGCTTCGCTGAGCATGGAAGAGGTGTCACAGCTTCTCTGGTCAGGCTCGGGCAAAAATCTCTACCGGAGAACAGCTCCCTCTGCCGGAACCGCCTATCCCCTGGAGATCTATCTGGTTGCGGGAGAAGTGGAAGGACTTGAGCCAGGGGTCTATCATTACTCCATTTCAAAACATAGTCTGGAAAGGTTCAAAGAGCAGGATGTCCGGAACCGATTGTGCCGGGCGGCCCTCGAGCAGGGGATGATCGAGCGGGCGCCCATCAGCATGATCATTGCGGCAGATTATGATCGCACGACCGGCCATTATGGCCAGAGAGGCATCCGTTATGTCCATATGGAGGCAGGCCATGTGGGCCAGAATATCTCTCTTCAGGCTGTGGCCTTAAGTATGGGAACGGTGATGGTTGGCGCTTTTGAAGACCGGCAGGTCAAGGAGATTCTGGGAATCGAAGAAGAACCTCTTTACATCATTCCCGTGGGGAAGGTCTGAAGAGATGAAACGAATTACCCCCCTTTTTTATCTTTGATGAAAGTTCCATTCTGATATTCTTCAAAGGCAATTCGTAATTCCTCCTGGGTGTTCATCACAATCGGACCGTACCAGGCCACCGGCTCACCAATCGGCCTTCCTGATACAAATAGACATCTCACCGGTTTTTCCACGGTAGAAATGGCCACTTCATCTCCGTCATCGAAGATGATGAGATTTTCGGCTCCCATTAAGCACTCTCTCTTAAAGTCAAAATAGTTTGCTCCCTCTACCTCAAAAGCATAAGAATCACGGTTCTGATCAAAGTAACCTTTTCCTTCAATGATATAAGCAAAAGCGGTGCGCCCCCCCTTCACAGGATAGGTAAAATTCGTTTTTGATGGGATGGTAAAATCGAGATATTCCGGTTCTATGACGATGTCTCTCACGGGTCCTCTCACCCCCTTGAGTTCTCCGCAGATGATCCTTACCTTTACCCCTTGATCCAGGGTGACCTCGGGAATCTGATGGCTCTTCACATCCCGGTAGCGGGGATCCATCATTTTATGGGAAGCGGGGAGATTCGCCCAGAGCTGGAAACCCCACATGAGCCCCTCCTTCTCACCTTTCGGCATCTCCTGATGAATGATGCCACTTCCAGCGGTCATCCATTGGACATCTCCCGATTCGATCGTCCCCTTGTTTCCCATACTGTCTCCGTGCTCCACCTTTCCATGGAGCACATAGGTAATCGTCTCAATTCCCCGATGGGGATGCCAGGGAAAACCTTTGAGATAATGATCGGGATTTGTGGAATGAAAGTCATCTAAAAGGAGGAAAGGATCGAGCATGGGAACCTGGTAAAAACCGAAGGCCCGTTTCAAATGGACACCCGCTCCTTCAATCGTGGGTTTGCTTCTCAAAATCTTTTTAATCTTTCTGATCTTTTTCATTGGTTTCAATAAAAGGTTAAGACGCTTTTCCCCTAAATGTCAAACCAATCATTGCTTTGAAAATAAATGGCTAAGCACTTCCTTTCCCCTTCGCGGGAGAGGACTGAGGTGAGGGGGGACTTATGAATCACCCCCACCCCAACCCTCTCCCGTCAAGGGGGAGGGTAATACTTGGTTAATTTCGTTGTTCGCAGGTGACGCTCCGTCATGAAGGATTGCCTTTCAGGCCGATGGCCTCGGCGACTTCCTGCATCCCCTTGATCGTGTCATCGATCAGTTCGTCCAACCCCAACTGAAGCATCTCCGCTCCTTTTTCAATGATCGATCGGTCCACCCCGGCGGCAAATCTCTTGTCCTTCCATTTATTCTTTACGGATTTCACCTGGACATCGAGGACGCTTTTTGAGGGGCGGATCAAAGCCGTGGTTACGACAAGTCCTGTGAGCTCATCGATGGTGTAAAGATATTTTTCTAAATCGGTCTGGGGTTTGACATCGGAGCAGATGCCCCATCCGTGGGAGACCGCGGCCCGGATATATTCCTCCGGCCATCCCTGTTCTTTAAGGATCTCTCCTGTCTTGGTGCAATGCTGGTCGGGAAACTTTTCATAGTCAAGATCGTGAATCAAACCGATGATCCCCCATTTTTCCTCGTCCTTGCTCCACTTCCTTGCGATATAGCGCATGACCCCTTCAACCGAATAGGCATGCTTTCGAAGGCTATCGCTCTCGTTATATTGATGAAGAAGTTCGAGGGCTTCCTGTCGTGTCGGTCTCTTTTCTCCCATTTAAATTCCTCCTTCCCTATTTCCTTTATCATGTTGTTCCCGTGTTGGTCAAGTTTTCCCTCTCACCCTAAACCAAACGGGCTTCGTAACCGTAACCCAAAGACAATAAAAGAATGGGAGCCTTATCTGGCCTCACCCTGTTTTAATTTCTGGTAAATTCGTAGCCATTCGTTTAAACTATAATAAGAGAAGGGGTTGTCTCTTTTTAATGGCCAGCGCTACAATCGAGAGGGCAAAGGTTATCAGAGAGTGAGAGGGAGAAAGATGGGAGGTGCCGGATGAAAAAGGTCGTCCTCGCAATCCTGACAGTTCTTTTCATGGCTATCAGCCTGCCTGCCTCTGCGGATGAGGAGGCAAAGGAGATTCTCAAAGCGGTTGTGAAGATACGGTCGGTCATTCCCAAAGAAGCCCATACCGCAGACACACTGGGCACAGAACGGGAAGGTAATGGCGTGGTCATCGATTCCAAGGGTCACATCCTTACGATCGGCTACCTCATCATCGAGGCGGAGAGCATTGAGGTCACTGCTCCGGAGGGAAAGCCTGTCAGCGCCACTTTCGTGGGGTTCGACCATGCCACGGGGTTTGGACTCCTGAAGACAGATCCCCCTCTCAATGTGAAACCGATGAAGATAGGACAATCGTCAAAGGTGAAAGAGGGAGAGCCCGTTCTGATGGCAGGCTATGGAGATCAGGAGACGGTCCAGGCCGTACAGGTCATCAGCCGGAAGGAATTCGTAGGATACTGGGAGTATCTGCTCGAAGATGCCTTATATACGGCTCCCGCCTTTGCCCATTTCGGCGGGGCGGCAATGATTGACCGCAACGGCCAGCTCGTAGGCATCAGTTCTCTCCTCAGTCAGGTCGTCATCCAGGGTTTAGGCACACTCCCCTGTAATATTTCTGTCCCGATCGATCTTCTTCCGCCGATTCTGGATGACCTGAAGACGAAAGGGCGATCCGGAAAAGCTCAAAGACCCTGGCTGGGGATCAATGCGGAAGAGGCCCAGGGCCGGGTCTTTATCACACGGGTCACGCCAGGTGGCCCGGCTGAAAAAGGAGGCCTCAAACCCGGAGACCTTGTTCTGACCGTTAAAGGAAAAGAGGTGAGCGGATTGGCCGATTTTTATCGCAAGGTATGGGATCTGGGCAATGCGGGTGTGGAGGTTCCACTTGCCATCCTTCAGGGGATCCAGATCCGCGAGATCACCCTCCGGTCCTCCGACCGTCACCAGTTTCTGACGCTCAAACCAAAGAAAATTTTATAAAGTCTCCCAAGGTCTGCTAATGATGTGCGTCAATAATCACTTTACAATCCGTTCGTGGTGAGCCCTTCGATTCACCGTTCAGGGTGAACGGGGTATGTAAATAAGTGTTAGACTCAATACACTAACATGTTGCTAGGAAAGTCATTTTTTTCAGCAGCCGACTAATTAGAGTCTGTTTATAAATGCTCTTTTTTCCGTCATGCCGGACCTGATCCGGCATCCAGAAGGTCTTGAAAGAACTGGATTCCGGCTTTCGCCGGAAGGACGACCTTTTTGGAAACCGTTAGTTTATAAACAGACACTAATTAGACAGGAGGGCAAGAGTGGCATGAAGGGCCGCGCTGACGAAAAGAGTCATTCCGGTTCTCTTGTGAACTCCGAAAGGCACCTTGATCAATCGAAGCCCGCTGCTCAACTGAAATAGGATTAATAAGAAGTTGAGGATGCCGAGAATCAGGATAATCGAAATTCCGCCTATTTCCATGATCAATCTCCTTTCTTTGAGATTTCTTGAAAATCCGGAAATCTCTGATGACATTAGGACGTGTCGTCATTTTTCAGGGTTCTCTCTTCTAATCCTTCACGGTAATCCTGACAGTTGTAGGCCCTGCACTTCCGTGGCGATTGCAATGCGCTTCGGCAGTGACCTCCAGATCTTCAAGGGCTTTTATTGTGATCTCCTTTGTAAAGACCTCTGACTCAGGTCTTTGGCCTGAGGAGTAATCCCACATGGCGACTTCCTTCCGGTTGGCGAGCACCCGCAGTGATTTGTTGTAATGAAAAAAATTGTTGCCTTTGTGCGTGACGGTCACCCGGATCTTTATTTCCGAGCCTTTTGGGACGGTCTGGGGAGCCTCAATGGAAGTGGATGCCTTATTTGCAAAAGCAGGTCGGGCATAGAGAGAAAGTCCCCCTAAAATCAGCAGAGTGCAAAACCTTCTCCTGTTCATAGGAATACCTCCTGGTTAAATTTATTTCATTATACCATTTTACCCATCCTCCTTTCAAAAAAATGATGACATTATGATAAAAGGATATTGCTCCGGCGTGAGAGTTGTGCAATACTTCGTTATAGTCTTTATACCTTGAGGGGAGGAACCGATGTTCGCCACAGCAAACGGTATCCGGATACACTATAAACTTTCCGGGAGAAAGGAGGGGCTGGTTGTGATCCTGAGCCATTCCCTGGCCTCCAGTCTGAAGATGTGGGATCCCCAGATGGAAATGCTGGAATCCCGCTTCCGGGTCCTCCGATACGACACCCGGGGCCACAGCCGGAGCGAGACCACTCCGGCTCCCTACACACTGGAAGGTTTGGGAGAGGATGCTCTTGGATTATTGGATCAACTGGGTATGGACCGGGTCCACTGGGTCGGGCTCTCCATGGGCGGAATGATCGGCCAGTCCATTGCTCTGAATCACCCTGATCGTCTCCTGAGCCTTTCCCTGTGCGATACAGCCGCCGTCATTCCTGCGGAGGCACAGCCGATATGGGAGGAGCGGATCGAAGGAGTCCGCCAGAGGGGAATGTCCTCTCAATTAGACGCGACCATGGAGCGCTGGTTCACACCCTCCTTTCTCAGTTTGAATCCCCCGATGTTAACCCTGATTAAAGAGGAGCTTCTGACCACACCGGCAGAAGGTTATATTGGCTGTGCCATAGCGATCCGGAAACTCAATTACCTGAACCGGCTCAGCGAGATCCATCTTCCGACTCTCATCATGGTGGGCGAGGATGATCCCGCAACGCCTGTTTCTGCCTCCGAAGCCATCCATGAGCGGATCAAAAATTCAGGGCTGATCATTCTTCGTTCCGCACGCCACCTCTCCAATGTGGAACAGCCCGGGGTTTTTAATGAGAACCTGGTGGATTTTTTAATGAACGTTCCAAACAAAAAGGAGAAATGAAAGGAGGAGAGAGATGGACTTTTTCAGCGTGATCAAAGAGAGAAGAAGCTGCCGGAATTTTTTACCGGAACCCATTGAAGAAGCCGACATTGAAAAGATTTTGGAAGCCGCCTCCTGGGCACCCTCCCCCCTTAACAGTCAGCCCTGGGAGTTTATCGTGGTCACAAATCAAGAGGTCAAAGAGAAGATATACGCCGAAGGGGAGAGATGTCGAAAGTGGGCCCTCGAGAAGAGCGGTTGGAAGTGGCTTGGATCTTATCCTCTTGACTTCCTGCGATCAACTCCGGCCATCATCCTTGTGGTCGGAGATCCCAAGAAGACGGGTGTGGATATGTTTATGGAAGAGGGAAGCGTGGGATATCAGGCCGCCTGCTCTGCAGCCATCCAGAATATGCATCTTGCCGCCACCTCCCTTGGGCTCAACAGTCTCTGGTTCACGCTGTTCGATAAGAAAGCGATGAGAGAGATCCTTGGCATTGATCCCGGAAAGACCCCTCTGGCCCTGGTCTGCCTGGGAAAGGCAGGAAGCCCTCCGACTCCAACACTCCGAAAGGACGTGAAGGAAAAAACGACCTATATCCGGTAACCTTTCTTGGATGGAGACCACCCTGTCAACCGAAGTTGCCGCTAACCGAAGACCTGCCTTGATCGCCACCACACTGGGATCCTTCATCATTCCCCTGATGGGATCTTCCATAAACGTCGCCCTTCCTTCGATCGGAAAAGAGTTTGGGCTGGATGCGGTCATGTTAAACTGGGTGACCACCTCCTACCTGTTAACCGCAACGATGTTTCTTATCCCTTTTGGAAGGATCGCGGACATTTATGGAAGGAAGAGAGTATTTTTATACGGATTTTTGCTTTACACGCTCTCCTCCCTTCTCTCCGGTCTATCGACTTCCCCCTCCTTTCTTATTGCTTCCCGCGTTTTTCAGGGAGTCGGGGCTGCGATGACCTATAGCAATGGAGTGGCCATCCTCACCTCTGTCTATTCTGTCGGAGAGATGGGGAGGGTTCTCGGAATCAATGTGGCCGCCGTTTATACCGGGCTCTCATGCGGTCCCTTTCTGGGAGGACTGTTGACTCGCTATCTGGGCTGGAGAAGCATTTTTCTGATCAATATCCCCGCAGGCCTGATCATTCTTTTCTATACCCTGTACAAGCTAAAAGGAGAGTGGACTGAGGCAAGAGGGGAGAGATTTGATTATATGGGTTCCCTCTTCTACAGCTTTGTGCTGTTGATGGTGATGGTGGGCCTTTTTCATCTGCCGAGGCCGCTGGGAGCCTTCTTCATTCTGGTCGGTCTCTTTGGAATCTGGATATTTATAAAATGGGAGATGAAATCGGACAGCCCTGTCTTCCGGGTCACACTCTTCAGGAATAATCGAATCTTTGCCTTCTCCAATTTAGCCGCTCTGATCCACTACAGCGCGACCTTTGCCGTCGGCTTTCTTCTCAGTCTCTATCTCCAGTTGATCAGGGGACTTCAGCCTCATGAGGCGGGCCTCCTTTTGATGTCTGCGCCCGTGGTGCAGGCCATCGTTTCACCCTTTGCAGGGAAACTCTCAGATCGAATAGACCCGCGAAAAGTCGCCTCCACGGGAATGGCCATCACCGGTCTGAGCCTCCTTCTCTTCATCTTCATCGATGAAAAGACAGCTTTCCCATCGATCGTTGCCCTTTTGATCCTTCTTGGTTTTGGGTTTTCCCTTTTTTCCTCCCCCAATACGAATGCCGTGATGGGTTCCATTGATAAAAGGTTCTATGGCGTCGCCTCAGGGGTGTTAAGCACGATGCGATCCATGGGGATGATGTTCAGCATGGGGTTTGTGATGGTGATTTTTTCGATCTCGATGGGGAGAACTCAAATCACCCCCGCCCTTTATCCTCTCTTTCTAAAAGGTGTGAGAGGAACGTTCATCCTCTTCACTCTCCTCTGCGCATTAGCGATACTGGCTTCCCTGGCCAGAGGTCCATCCAGAGGGCCATCCCCGGCTTAAGGTCCATCCGCCTCAGGAACTGCGCAGGACGCGATGGGTGCTCAACAAGATCAGGATTCCTCCGAGAATCTGCTGGGGAAAGATCTTCTCTCCCAGCAGGTAGTTAAACAGGATCGCCCATAAGGGGATGAAGTAGAGATAGACCATGGACCGGGTCACGCCCAGCCTTTCGATGCCTCCATAGTAGGAAACATGGCCAATGATGCCCGAAAGAAGGATGGCATATCCCAGTACCCACCAGGATTTTGCTCCGACCTGGTTTAGGGCGACAGGCGTTGCCAAAAAGGGAACGGCCAGCCAGAGAACGAGTGAGCCGATCATCATACAATAGCCCATCAGGCGCAATGGAGAATAGATCTTCAAGAGGGGCTTTGACCATGCGGATAAGAAGACGGCCGCAAATAAGGCGGCGATTAAGGTCAGAAGATCACCTGCGAGTGTATCCGGAGAGAAATGGAGTCTGGCTGTGGGTTTCAGAATGACCAGCATCACACCGAAGAGAGAGACCAGCATATAGAGGTATTGCCTCTTTCTGACGGACTCCTTCTCCACCAGATGGACATATAGCCCGCCCCAGAGAGGCGTGGTTGAAAGGATCAGAGCGGAGTTAGAGGCGGAAGTCAGGTTGAGGCCGACAGACCAGATGACCTGATAGACCCCGATGCCTAAGAGTCCCACCCAGGCTACCTTCCAAAAATCTTTCTTCTGAATCGAAACTCCCTTTTCCCACTTATAAGTGATTGCGAGAACAAGGAGCCCACAGAGAGTGAAACGGATGGCCCCAAAGAGGACCGGTGAGAAATCCTGAAAGGCCGACTTGATGATTCCATAGTTAGCTCCCCAGGTCAACACAACGATGATAAGGAGGAGATGGCCGAATTTTTGATTTTTTTCTTGCATAAGGGATGACCGATCTCAGGAAGCCAACTTCTTGCAGAGTTCTGCCACCCGCTTACCTAATTTGCGAGCATTCTCTGATGCCTTATCATCCGGAGCGCCGACACAGGCCACACCGTAGTGTCCTGTTGCCTCCATGGGATCTCCAACCACAATCATCCCATAGATAAGCATACATTGGATAATAGAGATCATCGTCGTCTCTTTTCCACCTGAGAGATCTCCCGATGTGGCAAAGGCGGCTCCGACCTTATTCTCCACCTTCTTTCTTATCCCCACATATTCATCGAAGATGCGTTTCAGGTCCCAGGCCATAGCGCCGAAATAGACCGGAGAGCCTGCGATGATCCCGGCCGAATCCAAGAAATCGTCCTTTGTCACCTCCTGGGTCAATTTCAAATGAGCCTCAACCCCTGATACCGAATTCACCCCTTCTGCAATCCTTTCTGCCAGCTTTCGGGTATTGCCTCCTTTGGAATAGTAAAGAATCAGGACTTTCATGTTTTCCCTCCTCATTTTTGTCCACGAATAACATAGCCGGAAGGTCTTTGCAAGAAAGAGGAAAAATCGTAACACTTTAGCACTTTGAAAAAGCTTCATAAAATCCCTCCCCACCTCTCTTTTGCCCTCCGGGTCAGAGGCCGCTCTGGGTCGGAGACCAAAGGGAGGGGAAATACTTCCCCCTTTGAAAAAAGGGGATTGAGGGGGATTTAGGATATGACGATATCTTGATCAGACCTCTTTTTCAAAAAATTAAAGTGTTACGGAAAATCAAATTAGGGGGTCTGAAGGTGGAAAATAAGATGAAATTTCTCGTCAATCAAGTGGTCTGAGTTAATAAACCTGTTTCCCGGAAACTATAGTAACCTTTTCGGTTAACGATTACATGATCAAGAACTTGAATGCCAAGAATCTTGCCTGCCTCGGTGAGCTGACGATGGATATTCAAATCAGATTCACTCGGTTGAAGTTCTCCGGATGGGTGGTTATGAACAAAAATCACAGTGGCCGCACGGTCAGCGATGACATCGGCAAAAACCTCTCGCGGATGGACCGGACTTTTGTTAAGAAGACCAATGGTGACAATCCGCTTTCATATCTCGAATGGTTTTCATACGCCTCTGTCGCCGGTGATGATCTCCGGCGGGGTAACAGCGAACTCTGCGATGCCCTGGAAGACATATTTGGGTGTATTGGGGGTAAAGTCCATAGTGAGCTTGTTGTATATGGTGAGGTTCGGCGCAAGCACGAAGAAATGCCGGATGCTCCTGGTCTCGAAGAGGTATGCAATGAACGCCCCCATGAGGCGTGTCTTGCCCACACCGGTTGCCAGTGCGAAGCAAAGGGATGGAAAATCTCGCTCGAAGTCGGAGACCGAAGGGAATTCTGACTGAATCACATTGAGTGCTTGTACGAGGTCAGCATTTTTCTCAAGCGGGATGATATCGCAAACCCTGGCAAGAATCTCCAATGATTCCCGTTGCGGTGGCCGAAGGCTCAGGCGATTGGAGATTGTGTTGACAACCGACATGTTCATTTCTTTTTCCTTTGGCCCTCCTTTTTGAGCTTACGGGGTTTCAATTTTTTGATCTTTTCGATCGCCATTAGGAAGTGCTTTTCCACCTCACTGGGTTGGGTCAATTGCCTGATGCTGAATTTTTCGTATTGGGCTTCGGCCATCTCGATAGCGACTTCATGGCTGATCTTTCCCGCGTGCGTGAGTATTTCTCGTTCGCTCAAACGAAGAAAATCATCCAGTTTTACAACCCAATCCCGCATGTGCATCGACTTTCGGTTTTGCGCCTGTAGCTCGGCGAACTCCAGATAAGCGGTTACAATCCGGTTTAACGCCTCCAACTCTTCCGACTGCAAGTAGTTCTTAGCCACACTAACATCGGATTTACGTGGACGACTCCCCGTCCAGCTCGTCAAACCCATGTATGGCAACGCTGCGTCCGCACGTTGTACAACGATCTCCGCAGCCGTATGGCCATGTGCCGCCCAATGTATCTTGTTTTGTACGGTAGCGAAAAACTGTTGGGAAATTTCCTCATTCGGATCGTAGTCAATGCTGGTAGCATAGATGTCGAGTACCTTGCGCCAGAAAACTTTTTCCGAAGAACGGATGTCACGGATGCGCGCCAGCAATTCCTCGAAGAAGTCACCTCCGCCGGCCTGCTTCAGCCGCTCATCATCGAGCGTGAAACCCTTTATGATGAACTCTCGCAGCCGTTGGGTCGCCCAGATGCGGAACTGCGTGCCGCGGTGCGACTTCACACGGTAGCCAACGGATATGATCACGTCCAGGTTGTAGTGCAAGGTGTCGTAACTTTTCCCGTCAAGGGCAGTTATCCGGAATTTCCGGATAACTGAATCTGCCTCCAGTTCCCTCTCCTCAAATATGTTCTTGACGTGTTCATTTATCGTACGGACGTCCTTCTGAAATAGCTCGGCCAATTGCTTCTGGGACAACCAAACCATCTCCCCCTCAAACCTGACCTCAAGACGTGTCTTGCCATCCTCGGCTTGATACAGGATTAACTCGGAATTTTGTGGCTGGTCATTCCCTTGTTTTTTCACCCTCTGCAATCCTTTCACGACCGCTGAAAATCCAACCCTGCCTACCCCGCTCTGATGCTTCTCTGGACTTGGCGGAGGCCCTTGGTTTGAACTTGTAAGAAATCCCTACACGTTGCTGCCTTATTCAGTTCGCCTTCCCTTTTTCCATCAGCGGCAGTTGTCAAGTATTCCTCGACAGGTAAATCTATCCTCTTCAATTACCTCCGGAAGGTGATCGGTCATTTCTCTTACTGCCTTTTCCTCCAGCGAGGTCAAAAAGAGCCCCTTGTCTCGGGTCATACCCGTTCTTACCCATGGCGTTCGGAAGCGATTCGCTTTGATCTTCAACCATTTCCACCTGTTTGACTTGAAGGTTTTTAATCTCAAGGCTGTAGTCGTCTTTTCCCCATTCACAACGGTTCATCACGGCCTTTGGGATTTTCTTAACCGTGAGATTAGGAAACTCATCGAGGTTCTTTACGCGGAAGGCGCCGCACATGATGAGCAAACTTCGGCCTTCACCCACCTCATCCGAGAGCCTTTGAAACTGCTCTCGGCTGAGCGTCTGCGTGGTAACATAGATGAAATCATTTTCAGTAGAATGCCCGTGCTGCCAGTAGATTGTATCACTTGGTGCGTAGCTAAACCCCTCCAGCTTGCAGATGGCTTCCGCGAGCATTGCAGCGTTATACTTCTTGTTGATGATCCAATTGCTAAACTGATCCCTCTCAAGAAGGGACGGAGCCAGGCAGTAGTACCGAAACCCTCCGCCTCCCTTCCAACCAACGGCCTCCGTGATACCCCCCTTATCCGAGCCGTCGATAACTTTCTTCAATCTTGGAATAATGTGCGTATGGCAGTGCTCTCCAAGTTCGACCATAATCCAGCGTCGGCCCATCTTGTGAGCCACGGCACCGGTAGTACCTGAACCGCCGAAGGAGTCGAGGACCCAATCATTTGGATTAGAACCTAACTCCAGAACACGTTTGAGTAAGCGCTCTGGCTTCGGGGTGTCGAAAACTACCTCGTTATTGAAAGCCTTTACTTCGAGTTTTGCTTCGTGATTATGACCAACTTCTTCTTGTAGCCATATTGTGTTTGGTGGACGCGTCGGATTATCCTCCAAGTATTGCTTTACGTAGATTTCCCATCGCTGATCCTTCTTAACGAACTCAAGAATATTTAGGTTTGCGGGAATGGTCTCTTTTTTCCAGCGCCAACGACCCTCTGTTCCATCAGGTTTTACTGGCCACACCTTCGTTCCATCTGGTGCTTCAATTGCATACCACATGGATGGTCGGTCTTCCCTTCTTGATTCCGAGCCTTCCTTGCGCAATGACCTTCGTCGGTAATTTTTTCGGGTTTTCTCGTCAAAGAAGTTAAACTGCTGCACATTCTGCTCCTTTGCAAGCTGATTAACCGAGAATGCTTCGCTCTTGCGGTAAACCAGAACGTGATCATGACTTGCGCTGAATCCTGTTGCATCCATCCTCTCGCTATAAACCTTTTGCCAGATGCAATTAGCAAAAAAGTTGGTCCTTCCAAACACTTCGTCGCAAAGCACTTTCAGGTAGTGGGCCTCGTTATCATCAATTGTTATCCAGATTGCCCCATCATCACAAAGTAGTGTCTTCAGCAACTCAAGGCGGTCACGGATGAGGGAAAGCCATATGGAGTGTTCGACACCATCGTCGTAGTGTTCGAAAGCACTCCCAGTGTTGTAAGGCGGGTCAATAAACACGCACTTGACCTTGCCTGTAAACTCCTGCTCCAGAGCTTTCAGGGCAGAAGGTTATCGCCAAAGATGAGACGGTTGTCGAAGATGTCATTTCTATCGATACGCTGTGGAGCGTGATAAGATTTCTCCGGCTCTTCGAGAAGGATACGCGGCTCCAGCCGAGGCCGGTTGTCCTTCCCAATCCAGGTCAGTTCAAGTTTGGTCTTGTTGAGCATTAAGTTTCCTTTTTCGCATCTGCACTTTTCTGTGTCCACCGCAGAGAATGCAAGAGCATATTACGATGCCAATTAAGTTTGCTACTTCTTGATTTGAAATGTTTCTGTATATAATCATAAACGGACGCAGCAATGCATGTGTCCTCAGTTGCGGCCATCGCGTACAAACAGGGCAAAGCGGACTGCATTGCCAAATCAGTATGTTTTCCCTTTCTAATCCGCGATAGCTCTTGCTGGGCAAACTGGCTGTCTTGCTGCAGTCTTAGGAAATACAATGCCAGAAGGCTCAAATTATGATCTGGATGGTATATTAATTCATTGAGTTGTTTTCGGACCTTGGTCTTGGGGCTTCTCAATAACAGAACACAAGAAGCCCGTCGTACCATTGGGTCGTTGCCCTCCAGGTATTTATTTGCTAACCGGTGGGCGTTATCCGGTTTGTAGGGGTAAAGGGAAATAACCTCAAGTGCTTTTTGAATCACAAACCAGTCTTGCTTTGTCACTAGGCCGTATTTGCGAGCCCGGGAGGCCACATTTCGTGATTCTCGTGGGTGCATGAGCGCGATAGTTTCCAGTACGCTTCCTTTTTGGTAAGGAAACGGTAGTTGTCTCGTTTCAAGCATCTGGAACAAGTCATCAACTATTGTATCATGGGTCGAATAGTCCAGTTGAGATAAATAGGTAAGCGATTTTTCAAGAATTCTCAGATCGGGCAGTTCACTCAAAGCCGTCATAGCTGTCTTGTGAAGGTGCGGGCGACCACAAAATCCATAAATAGTCATCAATCTGCGAAAGAGACGGTTTTGCTTCTCATCGAGGTTCCCGACTGCTTTCTGTGGGTTCCTCCTAAATCGTGACACATAACGCCTTAATTCCTGCAAGTGCATTGTGATTATTTTAGTTTTCTTGGACTTATGGGGGTTGATTTTCCGGATTTTCTTGACCACTTCCTCAACATTGTCCAGATCTGAATTATCCAGTTCTTCAATCAACATATCACCAGAGAGAATTTCCGTTTTGCTACCTTGGAGGTTCAAATGTAAAGCACGCAAAGCATTATTGATCACAAATACGGCTTGACGGGCATCTTCTTTGGATCGTGTGAATACTTTGACATCATCAACATAACGAAACCACTTGCCATTGTGCCTCTTACAAAACCGGATCAATTCCCGGTCCAAAGGGATGAGGTATATGTTAGCCAAGAAGGAGGAAACTTCATTGCCCTGCGGAATTCCTCGTCCGACAGGGGTACCCGTGCTCGTCATGCGAGTCCAACCATTGAGGATACGGAAGAGGAGTTGAATTACCTTATCCTCTTCACGTTTTAGCAAAGATCGAATTAGGATTTCCAATAAACCCAGATCGATATTCTCAAAGTATGCAGTAATATCGGTCTTGGTCAGATGTGTATAACCTTCCTCTGTACACGCTTTAATCGCTTCTTTCTCAAATTCGGGCCATCGCTCATACCATGCGTCGAATGGACTAATTGAACGTATGGTTGTGCGTTTTAAGAAGGGAAACTCTATTGGAGATTCGCGGAAAAGGGAATCTCGTTTCTGAACTCTCTTTTTCCAGTCTGGATGCAAGCGCTTGGAATAAACAGATTTGTCCAGTTTCTTGTCGAGTATTGGAGCGAGTAGGTAAGTAATTGCATGGAGTAAAATGGATTCTTCGATAGGTAACACGTTTCCTGGACGGGCACTCAACCCGGATTTTGGCAGGTCTATCTCAAGCAGGTGTCGGGGCCTATATCGGTAAGTCTGTACTTGCTCAATTAGGTGCCTTAATCTTTCATCGAGGTTTGATCCAAAATCGATATAGCTCACGGGGTCGAGCACAAAGTTGTCTCGGCTGTCCAAATGAGCTAAGTGCCACCCAGTGAGCATCGTTTCTAGACGACATAATTGTTTGAAGAGTTTATTATGGCTCAAACTCTTGGCTCCTTGTTCTTGAGAACTAAACAGTAGGTCTGGTCGATTCGACCTACCGGCCTTAATCCACCCTACGGATCTACGATTTCAGAGATTAATCGCCCGCGTTGGCGATCTATTTCGCCCTTGGCGTCGAACAAAGCACGGCGTTTGGCATTGCGTTGAAACTCCATGGCTTTCACCTGCTTTTGCACTGTCAGTTCGAATAAAGCATCCAATGGAATTTCTGTCACAAAATTAGTGCTTGACATTTGAAAAGCGTTTGTGCATTATTTAATTAATCCGATCATTCGGAGGTGGATGGCGTAGCCATCGGGCCCGAAAGGGCCTTTTTTATTACCCCCTCAGATGAATTTCTTTCCAAAGCAACGTACTCCCTGCTGATCATATTTAGCCTGAAGGATCTTAATCACCTCCGTCCCAAATGGAGATATTTTCCCTGAGAGTAAACCTTGTTCCCTTAAAATCTCATTTCGACTGGGATGGGCAATCAGGTCGGCAAGCTGCAACCCTGCTATATTATTTGCTTTTGTTTTGACCTTAAGTTGACGGCTGGTTAATCTTTTCCTGAATTCATCCGGAGCCACATATTCCGTTCCATCTTGCCATAATCGTTCAAAAGAGTCTTTCAACCGCCTGTCTTCCTTGCCACCCCGGGATTCTGCCATAGCGTCACCCTGCGCGTTATTCCGATTCAAATAGAAAACAAACCGCTCAAGCAACACCGCGAGACAGTAATGATAGGGATCATACCGCCACGTTGAGTACGTTTCTTTATGCTTCTTCTTATCAAGACAGACTGAGATGACAGTATATTCCCAATTCGTCATCAGGCGGAGGAGGTCACGGTCAAAGTCTGCTCTTGTTTTTGGATCTCTCAATCCCTCAAAAGGGGGTTGAGCATTAAGCATTTCCTTCCGGTGAAAAACAATCGGTTCGTCGGGATGTGCCCGAAAGTATTTGCGCTTAATCGCCTCCATCTCAGGGTGCACGATAGCAGCAACGTACCCAAGTTCGAGAATGACACCTGTAAGACTCAGAAACTGATGGTTTGGATTGTCTGAGCTATCAAGATCCGGATTTCCAACTTCATCAATATAGATCCGATATTTCATTCCGTTTACTCTTCTGAGATTGATCCTTCCTCCATTGATGGCTGATTGAGTGGAGCATTGTGACCACGATGCTTGTAATTTCCCTGTCCGATGGGGTAGTTAAATAGGTTAAATAATTTCCAGGTTTTGTGTGTTGTCGAAAGTAAGTTATTTAAACATCTTAACTACGTCATCCGTACAGGGAATTTCTGAGACAAGTTGTCGTTGTATTGTCTCTTCCCGAACCGACTCATACAGGCGGAGCATATCCCAGATGTTCAGATTAAGTAGTCCCTCTTGTGCGAATTTCTATTTACCCCGTTAGAAATAATGCCCCGCTGCTTTGCAACGGGGTTGTGGGTTACATTTCAGAATAATTCCGGCGGTGTTTAATGCCCCGCCGGAATTTCTAACGGGGTTTACTCTTACTTGCCATATTTCAATCCCTTTAAACAGGATTCTGGCCTTTGCTTCTTTAGCCATGACCATCCTTAAAGCGAAATTTTTATGTGTGATTTTGGGATATTATATGTTTGTGACAAGGGAGGGTCAAGCATTTTTACAATCTTTATGTAATCCCTCAGCGCCATTCTGCCTTCACCGAAACGCCTGCCCTCCGCAAGGCTTCTGGAGGCGGGCTTCGTGCAGGCAGGCATTTATTGAGGGCGGAGTCCGTCCCGACTAAACCGGGACGCTACTAAATAAAAGAGGAGGAAATAGATTGAGTTTACCCCGTTAGAAATAATGCCCCGCTCGGTTTGGAGTCCCGCTATAGCGGGACAGGAGTTTCTAACGGGGTTTACATCTTGAGGTTTCTTTTGGTAGAATGGCGTGAGTTAAATGCTTCGGAGTAGCCGCAACCTTTAGGTTGCGTAATGTTAGCGCAGGCTAAAGCCTGCGGCTACCAGGTTAAATTCATCGATGAAAATTAGATCGAGAGGGAAAAGGAGGGAGAGATGGGAACGACAAGAGGGAAGGCGCTGGTGACAGGGGCGAGCAGTGGGATTGGTAGAGAGACGGCCATCAGGCTGGCTAAAGAGGGCTTTCAGGTGATTGCGGCGGCACGGAGAAAAGAACGTCTCGATGAACTTGCCAAACAGACTCCAAATATCGTTCCAAGACCGGTGGACCTTTCTGATTCGCAGGCTCTGGATGATTTCTCTAAGGAACTGTTAAATCTCTCGGAGCCTGTGACCGTCCTCATCAATAATGCGGGGTTCAGCCTCCGGGGAGCCCTCGAGGATATTTCGGTCTCTGCGGTGAAGAGCCTCTTTGAGGTCAATCTCTTTGCCCTGATTAAGATCACCCAGGCCTGTCTTCCGGGGATGCGTCGCCTGAGGAAAGGAACGATCGTCAACCTCAGTTCCATCGTGGGGAAGTTTCCTTTTCCCACAAGTGGTCCCTATTCTGCCACCAAACATGCTGTGGAAGCGATCAGTGATGCTTTAAGATTGGAGGTCCGGCCTTTTGGCATTCGGGTCGTGACGATCCGGCCGGGAATGATCTCCACCGAATTCAATGAGACAGCGAATCAATTGACCGGGGATCTTTTATCCAGAACCGATCCCGACTACAAACCCGTTTACCAGGCCTATGGAGCAGGCATGGGAAAGTTGTTCACGAATGTTTCGATCCCGGGACCGGAATTGATTGCTAATCTCATTGTCGAGGCTGTGCTCTCCGACTCTCCGAAGGCGGTCTATGCAAAGGGTCCCTTTGTTGAGGAGCTTTTAGGAGAGCGGTTGAGACTGGATGATGAAGGTTTCTACGAGCTCATGATGGAGAAAACAGGGTTGAAGGGGTTAATAGTCACATAGTCTCATAGTTCAATAGTCTTATCGTCAAAGGTGTTTGGAATAAACTTTTAAAATCCCTCCCCGCCTCCCTTTGCCAAAGGGGGACGAAGGGGGATTAAACAGCTTTTTTCAAAGAGATGTGTTTCCCAAAGACTAAATGCCGACGAGGTCCTTAATCTCTTGACTCTCGAGGAGGGCGAAGGAAGGGCCCTCTTTGATGAGACGGCCATTTTTAATGATATAACCGCGGTGGGAGATGGAGAGGGTGAGATGGATCTCCTGCTCGACGATGAAAAGGGTAAGCCCGTTCTGATTCATCTTTTTCAGGGCGTCAAAGATCTCTTCGGTGAAGCGGGGCGCAAGGCCCAGGGAAGGTTCATCCAATACCAATAGTTTAGGTCTCCCCATCAACGCCCTTCCGATGGCCAGCATCTGCTGTTCACCGCCGCTCAATGTCCCTGCCCTTTGATCCTTCCTCTCACTCAATTTCGGAAAGAGGCGATAGGCCCCTTCGAGACTTTCTTCCATCCCCTCCTTCTCTTTCCTCTTCGTATAGGCCCCTAATAAGAGATTATCGAGGACAGAGAGGGTGGGGAAGATATGGCGCCCCTGGGGAACATGGATTAAACCTTTCGATACGATCTGATGAGGGTTGAGATTGGTGATATCCTCCTCTTCGAAGTAGATTCTTCCTTCTGTTGTCTCAAGGATTCCTGAGAGGGTGAGGAGCAGGGTGGTCTTTCCCGCCCTGTTGGGACCGATAAGGGCAATGACCTCTCCTCTTCCAATTTCAAGGGAGATTTCCTTGAGAGCAGGCAAAGGGCCGTAATGAACGGTCATTTTTTTTATCTTAAACATTGCTCTTTTTATATCAATTTAGCGGTTTGAAACAAACTTGTTAAAATCCCTCCCCTGCCTTCGCCGAAGCGGCTTCGCGCAGGCAGGCCACCTCCCTTTGCCTGCCTTTGGCAGGATAAAGAGGCCAAAGGGAGGAGAAAGATTTCCCCCTTTTGCCCTCCGGGTCAGAGACCGCTCTGGGTCGGAGACCAAAGGGGGATGAAGGGGGATTAGATCTTTTTTCAAAGAACTAAAGTGTTCCCCCTTTTTTTATAGTCCATCATGACAGGTTCGTCACCCTTGAATAATGAAAATGTCCTTTCAGGCAAAGTGAAGAGGTGAAGGCTATGAAGCCAGTTTGGTAGAAGGACAATGGGTTAGGGCTAATGATTTAAAACCATTACCTTTACCCAAAGACGAAACTGGCCTCCTAACCCTAACCTTAACCCAATACCCTTATTTTCTGATCATATAAGCCTCGATCACTCCGGGGTCGTTTTTCACCACATCCGGAGGCCCTTCGGCGAGAAGTTCGCCATTGTTGAGCACGGCCACTTCATCGGCAATCTCCATGACCATTCCCATATGGTGCTCGATCAGTAGCAGGGTGAAGCCGGACTCCTTGAGACGGGAGAAAGTTTCAGCAAGCTGCTTTGCCTCGGGATAGGTCAAACCCGCGGCAGGTTCATCGAGAAGCAGGAGCTCAGGCTTTGCGGCAAGGGCACGGGCGATCTCGAGCCTCCTCTGCTCGCCATAGGAGAGCTGGGAGGCGAACCATTTCCACCTTCCGAAGAGGCCGAGACGTTCGAGGATCTCCTTCGCCTCTTTCATGGCTGTCTCCTCACTTTTTTTGATCCACGGAAGGTAGAGGCCGGAGGAGAGAAGGTCTCCTTTTATCCTTGTATGCATTCCGGTCAGGACATTTTCAACGACCGTCATATTTCCCCAGACTTGAAGCGTCTGAAATGTCCTTCCCACTCCCAGGCGGGAGATCTCATGGCTCCGGAGCCCGGTGATCTCTCTCTCCTTAAAGCGGATCCTACCCGAATCGGGCCTCTCCATTCCGCTGATGAGATGGAAGAGGGTGGACTTTCCCGCCCCATTGGGGCCCATCAGCCCCTTCACTGTTCCCTTTCGCACCTGAAGTGAGATCCGGTTCAATGCCCCGACGCCATCGTAATTCTTGACGATCTCTTCCACGCTGAGAAATATCAAAGCTCCACCTTTTCCCTTCTCCTCTTTCTCCCCCAGTAACTGATCAGGTAGATCAGTCTGACTCTCAAGCGGGTTCCGATCCCATCCGGGAAGAAGATGAGGAGAAGGATCAGGATCACTCCATAGATGGGGAGGCTATACTCCTGATATCGGCTGAGTCCATCGATCAGCCAGGTGAGAAAGACGGCCCCCGCGATGGGACCGTAGAGGTTTCCCATTCCTCCGAGAATGACCATCATGACGATGAGGACGGAGAGGTTGAGGCTGAAAATATCGGGGTTAGCTGTAGACATCACAGAGGCGAAGAGACTTCCCGCCAATCCGGCAAAAGCCGCGCCCATGACAAAGACCCCGAGCTTGATCCCGTTGACATCGATTCCAACGGCCGAGGCTCCATCCTCGCTTGCGGCCACAGCTAAGAAAGCCCGGCCCATTTTCGAGCGAATCAGGTTTTTAGAGAAGAGGACCAGTCCTATCAGAACTCCCCAGATGAGGTAGTATTGCCTGAGATAGGTGTCAAAGATGAATCCGGCAATAGAGAAGAAGGGGATGTCGAAGATTCCGATCACACCGCCTGTCAGGTGCGGGGACTCCCTGACCAGGACGAGAAAGATTTCACCAAAGCCAAGCGTGGCCAGGGCCAGGAAATATCCTTTCAATTTCAAGATGGGTCTTCCAATCAAATAGGCAAAGAAGGAGGCTGTAAGACCGGATGCCCAGAATGCCAAAAAGGAAGAGATGTCATAGCGGGTGGTGAGGATGGCGGTGGTATAGGATCCGATTCCGAAAAAGGCGGCATGACCGAGCGAGATCTGTCCGGCATAACCGAGAAAGAGGGTCAGTCCGAGGGCCAGAATACCATGGATTCCCGCCAGGACCATGAGATGGTGGAAGTGCGCATCATTCCAGATTAAAGGAAGCAATAGGATGGTCAGGAGGTAGAATAGATCCCTCCTCCTCAATTGATACTCCCTCCTGTAATGGAGCTGAGGGTCGGGAATAATCAAAGAGAGAAGCCACAGGGCTCCGGAATAGAGGAGGTCTCTCTTTCTGAACTCTTTATGAACTTGATCTACCATCGCCGGCTATCGATAAAGGGCGAACCCAGAATTCCTTTCGGTCTTAAGTAGAGGATGAGCAGCAGAATGATGAAAGCGATTGCATCCTTATAGCCCGAAGGGATGAAGGCCACGCTAAGAGACTCCGTCACTCCGAGGACAAACCCTCCGAGAATGGCGCCGCCATGCTTTCCCCAGCCCCCTAAGACTGCGGCGATAAATCCCTTCAGTCCAATGAGGGTTCCGGAATGATAACTCACATAGAAGATAGGCGTAATGAAGATTCCTGCGATTGAGCCGATCCCCGCGCTCACACCGAAGGCGAGAAAGATCATTAAGTGTCTTGAAATCCCTGAAAGATCAGCGCCGAGGGCGTCGGTTGAACTTGCCTCCATCGCCTTTCCCAATAGTGTGCGGTGGGAGAGAAGGTAGAGGGAGAGCAATACCAGCAAGGTAGCTACCAGGACCCAGAGGCTCTGAGGAGAGACAGAGACCTTCCCTATCTCGAAAGGTCCTGATCCTGAAAAGGGTGGCAGGGCCTTGGGCAGGGTGCCAAAGAGCAGCGCGCTCGAACTGCTCAGAAAAAGAGAAGCTCCCAGAGTGGCCATAAGGAGGATGGGAAGGGTGGCTTTTCGCAGGGGATAGATGACCAGCAGGTGGAGAAGAAAACCGATGAGGACGACGATCAGAATCGCGGAAAGCGCAGCGAGAGGATAGGGGAGAGGAATTGTTTTGAGAAGGAAGAAGGTCACCATTCCTCCTAACATCACAAATTCACCCTGGGCAAAGTTGATGATCTGGGAAGCCCTTGCGATGGTGACAAACCCCAGTCCGACGAGGGCATAGATCGCTCCGAAGGTGATCCCGGATATGAGAAGTTGGGGGATAATGTTCCAGGTGTCCATGTAATCTTTTATGATGGGTTCGCCAACCTCGCCTGCGTGCCGAAACGCACTTCGGCGTGCAGGCACGAACAATGAAAATCCCCCTCAGTCCCCCTTTGCCTGCCTTTGGCAGGAAAAAGATTACCAAAGGGGGATAATTACACCTCCCTTTGGAAAAGGGAGGCGGGGAGGGATTTAAAGAAGCTATTTTCTAACTAAATAAAAAAGGGTGGACTCATTTCTTGTCCACCCTTTCAGTTTACCCCGGCATGAGAAGTCCGCGGTCTTTAGCCGGGATGTCGCCCCACAGGGACGTTGAGTCGGTACGCGTGGCCTTGCGAGTGGGGCTCCACCGGTATTCTCTTCTTTCTTCAACCTCTATTCGAGGCCAGGGAATTTAATCCGTTTGAACTTTCCTCCTTCGATCCGTACAAAGACGAGATCTTTTTTACTCAAACCGTCATGCTCCGTCGGGCTGAACTCATAAATTCCGTGCGTGCCCTTGACTCCTTTTGTATTTTCGAAGGCGTCTCTCAGGCTGGAGCGGGTCACCTTTCCCTTCACGCGCTTCAGTGCATCCTCGATCAGGCCGATGGTGTCGTAGCCGTAGCCGGCAATCTGGTCGGAGGGTGTTCCGTAACGCTCCTTCCAGCGTTTATCAAAATCGATGTTGACGGGTTTGACGGGGTCGTTCTCATCGAGCTGGTCGAAGACCACGGGTTTGGCTGAGGGGAACTCCACTCCTTCCATGGCCTCTCCTCCGAGGGCGATGATGAAGCCAAATCCAAAGGCATGGGTTCCGAGGATGGGGATTTTTACGCCCAGAGCCCGGAGGTTCTTGCAGACAATCGGGCCCGGAGGTCCGGCCGTGGAAGCATAAAAGACATCCACTTTTTCTTTCTCGATAATCGGCTTGAGTTTGGTGAGTTGGGGTGTCATATCAATGTCAGTCGGCTTATGGGTCTCCTGGGAGATAATGACTTTCATCCCTTTTTCCTCGCCGAATTTTTTATAATAGTCAGCCAGACTCAGGGCGAGAGGGTGGGCTGCGGGGAATACAAGAGCCTTCTTATATTTTCTTGCCAGGGAGAGGTCCACGAGTTTTTGAGAGACGATGATATCGCTCTGGGCGATGTTGAAGGCCCATTGTTGCTTTAAGTTACGGACCATAGGATTGGAAGGGCAGATGATGATATTGCTGATCTTCTCCCTTTCGGCAATGGCCCGGGTCGTGGCCTGGAGGTTATCCTCAAAGGGGCCGACGAC
>Ga0154725_1069_pt1 | contig 59236 bp, 51 predicted proteins | sample Rifle2008BG16ft_FD_105733 | JGI IMG/M metagenome (GOLD analysis project Ga0154725, IMG submission 105733) | Deltaproteobacteria bacterium RBG_16_49_23 | reverse complement strand
CCCAGGAAAAAGATAAGGCGACCGGGCTGCAAACAGGAGCAAACGAATATATAACCAAACCTTTTGAGATGGATGAGGTCATGAAAAAGGTGAAGGAATACCTGAATAAATAGTTCGGAGTTCGTGGTTCGGAGTATGGTAGAGATAGGGAGATGGGGAGGTAGGGAGATGGGGAGATAGGGGGATGGGGTGATGGGGAGATAGAAAATGGAAAAGAAATTGATTCGGACTCATCGAGATTTAGATGTTTATAAAATGGCCTTTGAAGCGGCTATGCAGATATTTGAGAAAAGCAGATCCTTTCCGATCGAGGAACGTTATTCACTCACAGATCAAGTGCGTCGATCATCAAGATCGGTATGTGCTAACCTATCAGAGGCTTGTCTCCGACCCAGAGGGGCAGAATAATGTTTGTATATATCCTTTATAGCGATCTTACAGGCAGACGTTACATAGGACATACTAACGATTTAAACAAAAGATTAAAAGAACATAATGCTGGCCATGTGAAATCAACTAAGGCTGGCTTGCCTTGGCGGATAATCGCTTATAAAAAATATTCTTTACGTTCGGAAGCTAGATGGGTAGAACGTTCATTGAAGCATTCGAAAAAAACTTTGGACAAATTTTTGGGTCTCTGACCCGGAGGGGCGAAAAAGACGCTACGAAGCAGCTTTCCTTAGTAAATTGAGCGACGCAGAAGCGGAGGCCGCTGAAACTCAAGTTTGGTTGGAGTTTGCTTTAAGATGTGGTTATCTCAGTGAAAATATCTTCCAAGAAATATCAATTACTTACGACAATATTCTTGGAAAAATTGTGAGTTTGATTAATAATCCTCAGCAATGGTTGCTACCTGGAGCTAAACGGCGGTGAATTTTGAGGTTGGGGTGATAGACTCCCTATCCCCCCATCTCCCCATCACCCCATTTTTAAAACACTGAACTACGAACTGTTTAGGATTTAAACATGCCCACTTTCAAATACAGAGTGCGAGATAGGACTGGCAAGGGGATCGAAGGAAAGATTGAGGCCCCTACCCTTCAATTAGCCGGAGACGAACTCCACCGTCTCGGGTATCTTCCCATCTCTCTCGAAAAAGCGGAAAATGCCCCTCTGTTCGATCTTTCGGATTGGATGAACCAATTCAAGAAGGTGCGTTTGGAGGACGTCGTTGTTCTCAGCCAACAGATTTCAACATTATATAAGGCAGGGCTACCTCTTCTCACAGGCTTATCCAATTTAAAGGATCAAATTGAAAATAAAACCCTGCAAAAAGTCCTGGGAGAAGTTTGCAGAGACATTGAAGCAGGTAATCCGCTTTTCGCATCCATGGCGAAGCATCCAAAGGTTTTTTCGACTATCTATATCAATATGATCCGGGCGGGGGAAACCTCCGGAAAATTGGGTGAATCACTGGACCGATTTGTCACCCTCGCAGACCGGGAGCTGAAAACCCATCAGAGGCTCAAAGAGGCAACACGATATCCAATGATTGTCATCTTTTCAGTGGCCATTGCCTTCCTGGTCCTGATCGTTTTTGTCATCCCAAGGTTCGCCGCAACTTTTGCACAGTTCAATGCCCCTCTTCCCCTGCCCACCCGCGTCATGATCGGGATGAACAAAATATTCCAGACCTATTGGTATCTTGTCCTGGGGGGACTTCTGGGGATTTCCATCTTCACTAAACGCTATCTTCAAACAGTCAATGGAAGACACCTCTGGGATAAAATTAAAATCCGGATCCCCGTTTTAGGCCCTCTCTTTTTAAAGATCGGGCTTTCCCGATTTTCAAATACCTTCGGAATGCTGAACCAAAGTGGAATTCCTATTTTACAGGCCCTCGAAATCACTTCAACTACGGTGGACAATGTCCTGCTTTCCCAATCCATCGAAAGTGTCCGGCAGAAAGTCAGGGGGGGAAGCAGCTTGACCGAAGCATTGAAGGAGAGCGGAAGGTTCACTCCCCTTGTCATTCAAATGATTTCCATCGGAGAATCTTCCGGAACCCTGGATGAGATGCTGACAAGGGTTACGGATTACTATGATATCGAAGTCGATAACGCCATGAAAAAGCTCCCGACCTATATTGAGCCGGCTCTGACGCTCGTTTTAGGTGGAGTGGTTTTGCTCCTGGCTCTGGCCGTATTTCTCCCGTGGTGGAATATGGCCTCCCTCTTTAAATGAGGTCAGTGACAAGAATGATGCTGAGGGATTGCAAAGGATTCAGAGGAACTTATTTCGGATTTCGCCTGCCCGCCGAACCTGCCTTCGCCGAAACACCTGCCTTCCGCAAGGCTTCTGGAGGCGGGCTTGGTGTAGTCAGGCAAGTTCTTTGGCAAGCGGGGATTTCGCCTGCCCGCCGAAGCCCCAGCGCAGGCAGGGATTTCGGAACTTCAACTCCGCATTCCGCATTCCGCATTCCGCAATCGGGAATGTCCCTCATCGAAGTCATTCTCGTTTTGGTCATCATTGCCATACTGGCGGCTGTGGTGATACCGAGGGCAGGCTTCGATATTTCCCCGAGGGCTTCTGTTGAAGGGGCAGCTTACATGATCGCTTCTGATATCCGATATGTACAGGAATGTGCCATGGCCAATCGAGTCTCGAAGAGCGTCAATTTCGTATCGGGCACATCCACTTACACATTTCCTGCCACTGTTCCTTCCACAAGCAACCTCGACCCCTCGGGGCGACTACCATCCGGAGTAACGATTGGCACGACTATCACGATCACCTTCAATTCTCTTGGTGAGCCAACGACAGGGGCTGCATCGGTGACAGTTTCAGGAGGCGGGGGAACGAAAACGATCAGCGTCACGAATTATACAGGAAAGGTGAATATTCTGTGATTTCGGAATTCGGATTGCGGGATAAAGATAGCTATGGAAAAGAGAGAATTGAAAGAAAAAACGAAATTCCAAAAGTGGGGCATTTTTCGACTTTTTCATTCCGCATTCCCTGCCTGCGCTGGGGCTTTGGCGGGCAGGCGCAATCAGCAATCCGCGGGTCGTGTATGATGAAAAACTTAATCTCAGGGTTAAAATATTCCGAAATCCGAAATTGGGGCAGATTTCGGGTTTTTCATTCCGCAATCCGCATTCCGAAATCCGCAATTGGAATCAGGGGCTTCACTCTCATCGAGATTATAATTCTGATTGTGATGGCAGGGATTCTTCTGCCGGTCATCATTGTCCCTTTTGTAACAGGCGTCAAAGGAAGCCAAAAACCAGAGATGACGGCCACGGCCACGTATCTCGCCCATCAGAAGATGGAAGAGTTCATGAAATATCGGTACCTTGACTCGGCCCTCAATCCCATTGCGATGACTTCGTACGCAGACATTTCAGGGTTTTCTGGCTATCAATGGCAGTGGGAAAGGCTTTATGTGGACAGTGATTTTTTAAATCCAGATCTCGTAACTCATCGAGGCTATAAAAGAATTCTCGTTCGCGTAAAAGATCCGATGAACGACACCTATGAGATTTATTCAGTGGTTGCGTTCTCCCCGTAATTGAAAGGATAACAAATGCCGAAGCATAACTCCGAACTTCAAAGGGGTTTCACCCTCATCGAAATCATCATTGTGATTGTCATTTTATCCATTGTATCAGGTATTACTATTAAATTCTTGATTGATAGCCTGAAAATCTATACAATGACCGTCAATCAGAAGACCCTTTTCGACGAAGGGAAGTTGGCATTGGAGAGAATGTGCAGAGATATTCGAGATGCGAGGAGCATTACATCATTCACAGCCAGTTCGATCACTTTTGTAAGAAACAATGCAACAGCCCAGGACAGTGCGGATGAAAACATTAGATTCGATCTTAGCGGTAGCACTTTACGAAAGGTTAAGAATGCCGGAGGGGCACCTGAAAACCTTATTGCAATGGCTGACTATGTCTCCACGTTTACTGTGACGAATGCGACAAACGAGATTCAATTACAGCTTACCCTCTCTCGGGCGAGCGGTGAAAATATAACCTTGCAGACAAAAGTTTATCCAAAGAATCTTCCAACCAGTTCAACATATAAGAATTTTAAACAATACTGGCGAGAGGAGCCAAGCAGTTGAGAATGATGATTCAAAAGACACATAATCCCCCCTCACCCCCCCTTAGTAAAAGTGGGATGATTTCCCCTCCCTTTGGTCTCCGACCCAGAGCGGTCTCTGACCCGGAGAGCAAAGGGAGGTTGGGAGGGATTTTATATAATCCCAGAGGCCTTTCCGTCCTCTTTCTGGTCATTGCCATGATGTTGATGGTTTCCATCGGCTATGTCTTCTCTTATCTGATCCCGACCAAACAAAAGTCCGTTTCTCTAACTATCAGCTCCAATCAGGCCTTCTTCATTGCCCAATCTGGAGTGGAATTCGCTGTCCGGTACGCTAACGGCAATGGTTGGACAACGCCAGCCGAGCTTGCCGGATTAACCGGTATGACAAGGAATCTTGGAGCAGGAAGATTCACCTTGACTTATACCAACACCTCTCCCAATCTTGACACCCTGACTTCCGTCGGGGAAGTTCCCGTTGGCACTGCAAGAAGGAGCATCAGGGTCTCCAATTTTACCAGTTTTTTGATGGAAATTACTTATTTTGGATCAGCCTCTACTCCTGCCGATAACGGGACAAATACCGCCAATCCAACTGCGGTAGTTCCTCCCGGGAGTATGCAGGCGGGCGATCTTGTCCTGATGATAGCTCAAGCTCGCGACAGTACGGCAACAATCGCCATATCTTCCACCGGAGGCCAAAGCTGGACATCGGAGACTCAGCAAAACCAGGCCAACTGCCGGATAAGGCTCTTCTGGTGTAGGTTCAATGGCACATGGACTCTCCCCAATCCAAGCGTTTCCTTCGGTAGCGTCATTAACCATATAGTCGTCATGCACGTCTTCCGGCCTTCCAACACTAGTAGTGTGTGGGAAGTAGACGTACCACAGGTTTCCGGTAACTTCGCCGCTCCCCCTGCACCCCGCACCGTCACCATTCCGGAGATCACCACGATCACGGACGGAGCCCTCGTCTTTGCAGCGTGGGCCTCTTCAGATGACAATACCTGGGGATCTCTGACAGGTGGGTGGTCTACTCCGGGTTCGGCTCAATACCGGAACACGTCGGGCGCAGATGCATCTCAAACCCATGCCTATAAGGTCATGGCGACCGCCGGGGCTTCCGGGAACGTCAGCAAAAACCAGGCGACTCTTGGAGGAGATGCCGGTGCCCGTTTGATCATTGCCTTTAAGGCAGTAATAATATGACATGTTGGAGTTTTAGGATTTTTTCAGCGCCCTTTTAAAATTTAGGAGCTACATATGCCAGAAACCATCGGGTTAGACATTGGTTCTCATTCCATTAAAGTGGTGGGGCTGAAAAAGACCCCGAAGGGGCCTTTTCTGACCTGTTTCGGGATGAGGAAAATCCCTCATGGAATTGACAGAGAGGATATCAGCTCTATCTCCATCCTCCTCAAAGACCTGTTTGAGGAAATGGGCGTTAAAACGGATAAAGTTAGACTCACGGTTTCCGGTTCGGGAATCCATATTCGACGGATCACCATGCCCTCGATTCCTAAAAAGGAATTAATCAAAGCTCTCCCCTGGGAGATCAAGAGCTATCTGCCCTTCCCTGTCGAAACAGCCCGGATTCAATTTCATATTCTCGGGGAATTTATCGAGGATGAAGTCAAAAAACTTGACCTCCTCACAGTCGCCTGCCCAAATGACCTCATTCAACGAACGATCTCGATTATCGAGGGAGCCGGATTGCAGGTCAGCCATCTGGATGTGAGCGCCTTTGCCCTCTGGAATATGCTGATGCCGTTTGGCCGTTTAAAAATCGGAGAGACCATGGCCCTGATTGATCTGGGTGCGGAAAAGATGAGTCTCTATCTCTTCAAAGATGAGTATTTACAATTCAGCCGGGAGATGACGCCGGCCGGAAATGATCTCACCCGGGCGATGATGGATGGAATCCCTTTTGAGAAAGATCCCCATCTCCTTTATGAAAAGGCTGAGAGGATGAAAGAAGAGGTAGGAATCCTCTCCGGCTCTCAGAAGGAAACAGAGTTGGATGAAAAGATTGACCTATCGAAGATCTCCTTTCTGATGAGGCCTGTCCTGGAAAGATGGGCAGGGGAGATAGGGAGATCTCTTGATTATTATCGAAATCAATTCTACGGGGAAAAGATTGACAGAATTATTCTTACCGGAGGAGGCGCCCATTTGAAGAATTTTGCCTCCTACCTCCAAGGCGAACTCCGTCTTCCCGTAGAACTTTTCAATCCGCTGAAGGAGATGCTTTATGACGCAAAAAAGGGAGATGCCCGGGTTCTCGATCAAACAGGCTCTATGTTCACCAATGCTGTTGGCGTGGCGCTCTCTGAACCGAAACAGATCGAATTCCTTCCAGTCAAAGAGCCATTCTGGCATAAATTTCAAAACGAGAAATGGATTTCTATAACGGCTTTTTCAGTCACCGCCCTCGTCTTCCTCGGGATCATCTATCACACAACCTCACAGGTGACCACTCTTGAAAGGGAGCGGGCCGAGAAGATGGCGAAGGTAATGAAGCTGGAAGACCTCCGGTCCAGACTGGCGACACTGAAGGAGAAAGAGTTAAGGATGAAACAGGACCTTTCTCTCTTCCCATCTTCCACGATCGCTGCCGGACCTTACCGCGAGGTATTGAAAGAAGTGATCAAAATGACTCCGGCAAATGTCACCCTGACACACCTCGAAGTTCAGTCCGGAGCAAAAGCTTTGGGAAAAACCCCACAGGCTTCAAAACCCCAGGAGGGAGAATTGCGGGAGGATGGGAAGAAGGTTCTTCATCTCACCGGTCTTGCCTTCGGAAATGATATCCACTGCCTTACAGCCATCGCCCAGATCATTGAAGGACTCGAGAGGTCTCCTCTCTTCAGCCATGTAAAATTAATTTCCACAGATGAAAATAAACTGTATAATCAGTTGACCGTTGAATTCGATATTGCTTGTGACATTGACATTCCCAATAAGGGAAAGGATTGAAAGAGGAGAAGAATTAGTGTCTCCCCCTTTGCTAAAGGGGGGTATTTCGGTCGGGAATTGATAAAGAGGAGAAACCTTAACCCATGGCGCTGAAAAGAAGAGAAAAGATACTATTCTTTCTGGTCATCATCGCCGCCGCCATCTTTCTATTCGATCGTCTCTATTACACACCTCAGAATCGCAAGGTTCTAAGGCTCAAAGGAGAAGTCAAGGCGGCAGACTTGAAGCTGAGCGAACTCTCTCTATTGACCCAGGGTCTCGAAACAACAGAAACTATGATCGCTCAGATGGAGAAAGAGCTCAAAGGTTTAGGTGAGCGGACGCTCAGGGGGGAAGAGTTCAGGGCCTTCTTAAAACATCTGGCCAGGGAGAGCGACCCTCTGCAGATGAAGGTCATCTCTCTTGCGCCTTCAGAGGAAAAGATTTCCCCGCTCGAAGAGAAAAAAGGATTAGCCCCCACGGATTCAAGAAAGGTGACCGTTCAGGTTATCCTCCATTCCACCTTTGCCAAATTAGAGGCTTATTTAAAGGGGATTGAGGAGCTTCCATTTCTAATCCAGATCGATAGCCTTCAGATAGAAAGGAACGAGGAGATAAAACCCCTCTTAAAGGTCACATTAATGCTGAAGATGTATATCATTGTGTTGTAGGAGGCGTTCAGTGATTCGATCTCAAAACATCATTCTATACACAGCGGAATTAATCACGGCAAAGGCCGTCATTCCTGCGAAAGCAGGAATCCAGAAAAACACTGGATTCCCCCGTATCAAGTACGGGGCAGGCTGGGTCAAGCACGGAATGACAAGCCGAATAGGGCTTATGTCGCTATATATAATTTGCATCCTAACTATTGCTCTCCTTTTTTCTATGACCCCTTTGATGGAGACAGGAGAGGTTCACGCACAATTGAAGAAAAAACCTTATCTGTTCCAGGAAACCCGAAGGGATCCGTTCTCTCTTCCCCCTGGAGTCCGTCTTCTTTCAAAGGAGATCCCTGTTCAGGAGAACACAAAGATTCCACAAGCCCCGGAAGAAGTAAAACCTGTTGAAGTCCCTTTAAAGCTAAAGGCTATTTTAATCGGCGACCATATTCGACTTGCATCGATTGACCGATCGATCGTGTCTATTGGAGATTTTATTAACGGTGAGAAGGTTCTAGAGATCCGGTCCGACCGGGTTATTCTGGAAAAGGAAGGCAAAAAGAGGACGCTCGCTCTGGATCAGAGCCCGATCAAGTTAACGGTTGAGGAAAGATGACCTAATTCCCTCTGAGCCCTTCGACTTCCCTCAGGACAGGCCCTTCGACTCACCGTTCGCCCTGAGGCTCTCGAAGGGTGAACCTATTGAGGGTCAAAGGACGAGTAGATCGATATTATTAATGGCTGAAAGAAGCAAGAGGTAATAGGAACATGAGTTTTTGGGTTTACATTTTGTGCTGTGCCGACAACTCCTTCTACACCGGTCATACGGATAATCTTGAGGAGCGCATAGCAAAACATCAATCTGGTGAAATCGAAGGCTATACTTCGACTCGTCTTCCGGTTAGACTGCTGTTTTCAGAGGAATTCCCCACTCGAGAGGAAGCATTATCATGTGAGCGACAGATTAAAGGTTGGAGTCGGAGGAAAAAGGAAGCAATGATGCGGGAAGATTGGGCGGAGGTATCCCAATTGGCTCGCCGATATCACCCTTCGAGAGCCTCAGGGTGAACGGCCTATCATTACCTCCGCTAAAGTCGGTTGAACCTTATTAAAAATAAGGAGAAAAAATATGAAAGCCAAAATGCTATTTATATCTTTTTTATGTCTCTTATGGGCTTTAGGGTGTGCGGGTCCTCCCAAAAAGGAGCGAACCCAATTACCTGAGCAGAAGATAGAGATCTCGAAACCCCAACCGCCTCCCGAAGAAAAATTGAAGGAACTGGTGATTCCCCAGAGGGAGGAAGCGAAAAAGATTCCGGAAAAACTTTATTCCTTTTTCGCCAGAGACTCGAATATCCAAGATATCCTTTTAGCCTTCTCAAAGGAGAGCGATTACAATATCGTCATCGATCCGGAATTGGGCGGTAAGGTAACCATCGATCTAAAGCGGGTAACCCTGAAGGAAGCGCTCGATGCCATTCTCTTTCCACTGGGATGGACCTATCGCATCGAAGGAAAATTTATCAAGATCATGCGACCCCAGCTGGAGTCACGGTTTTTCACGCTCAATTATCTCGCCACTAAACGGAGCGGAAAAAGGGAGATCTATGCGAGCACAGGTGGAGGGCTGCAAACCGGCGCCCTTCCAGGAACGCAGGCGTCTACCGGTTCATCCGGCGCCAGAACAGGATTCAGCGACCTCGTGAGTGTGGATGAAATGGACCTCTGGAGAGATATCCAGAAAGGATTGGAAGCCATTGTTTTTGGTTCGGTTGAGGAGAAAACTGCATCAGATGCCGAGAAAACAGCCTGGACACGGGTGGATGGAAAAGGGAAAAAATTGATCATCAATAAGTCGGCCGGTGTCATACTGGTGACGGATTACCCGATGAACCTGAACAAGATCGCCTCCTATTTGGAAACGGTCGAGGGAAGTTCACAGAGACAGGTCACCATACAGGCCAAGATTTTCGAAGTCATCCTCTCTGATGAGAATAAGGAGGGCATCAACTGGAAGGTCATCGAAAGCCTTCCACGAATCGCCAACCTGTCCTGGGGACTGACGAACAAGGCGGGAACAACCGGATTTCCCGGAGTATCAGGAGGTTTTGCTCTTACAGATACCACCACCGGAACCACCATCACGACCCCGGGGGGATTTAAAATAAAACCCTTTGGAGGAACACTTGCCATCGGGACGGAAGTCGCCCTCTCGGATATCATGGCGGCCATTGCCGAGCAGGGAGACATCAAGGTCCTCTCAAGCCCAACGATCTCCACTCTCAACAACCAGAAGGCGATCATACGGGTGGGAAACCAGGACGTCTTCTTCATTACCGGCGCTGTTGCAACCCAGACAACGGTGACTCAGATCATCCAGCCAATGACGATCGATGTGGGAATCATCCTCGACGTCACGCCGCAGATTGCCGAGGATGGAACGATTATTATGAACATCCACCCCAGCATCACGGAGAAGACAGGAGAGAAGATTACTCCGGATGGAAAAACCACTTTTCCACTGCTAAGCGTGAGAGAGACCGATACGACGGTGAGGGTGAAGGATGGCCAGACGATCATCATCGCAGGCCTGATGCAGGAGAAGAACGAGGAGACTTATATCGGCGTTCCCGTTCTTCATTCCATCCCGTTGCTGGGAGGGTTATTCCGCTACAGGACCGAAAAGAAAAGGATCGCAGAGCTGGTGATCATGATCACCCCCACCCTTCAAGTGGGAAAGAAAGTGGAGGATTTTACTAAGAAGTAACAGCTTAAGATAATTAAATTTTACTACCACATAATCACTTTTCAAAAAGGATGTCTAATCCCCCTTCATCCCCCTTTGACAAAAGGGGGATAGATTGCTCCTCCCTTTGAAAAAGGGAGGTTGGGAGGGATTTAAGGAAAAAGATGTATCTCGACTTTTATGGCTTAAAAGAAAAACCCTTTTCCCTGACGCCGGATCCGCAGTTTCTCTACCTGAGCGAGAGCCACCGGACAGCCATCGATTCCCTCCTTTACGGGATTCAGCAAAGAGAGGGATTTATGGTGGTCACCGGCGATATCGGAACTGGGAAAACGACCATCTGCCGGTCCCTTCTCGACAAACTGGATAGAAATATAAAAACAGCGGTCATCTTCAATTCCTTTCTCACCGAAGGAGAACTGCTCAGAGCCATTCTTCAGGATTTTGGATTTACTTCGATTGGAAGGACAAAAGCAGAACGGATTGACGCCCTGAATCGATTTCTTCTCGAACAACTCTCCCAGAATAGGCATGTGATCCTTATTATCGATGAGGCGCAAAACCTTTCCATCCCGGTCCTGGAGCAGATCCGGATGCTTTCCAATCTGGAGACAACCAAGGAGAAGATGCTTCAGATCATCCTGTTCGGCCAATTGGAATTGAACCAGAAATTTCAGTCCAACAAATTGAAACAATTAAACCAGCGGATTGCCATCCGCCACCACATCCTTCCCCTCAACCGGGAGGAGACCGAATCATACATCTACCAGCGCCTCACCGTGGCCGGTTCACATGGAAGCATCACCTTTTCGAAATCCGCCTTGAATGAAATTTACCGATTTTCGAAGGGAATCCCAAGACTAATCAATCTCTTATGCGATCGCATCCTCCTCGGCGGGTTTGTTGAAAGTACGAATCATATTGAAAAAGGAATTGTTAAGAAAGCGGCAAAAGAGATGAGAGGAGAGGAATGGACGGGGTCTGCCTCCCGCTCACAGGTCTTTTCAAAATATTTCCCTCCTCTGCGAATCTTCCTTCTCGCCATCCTGATCCTTCTGATGGCCTTTGGGATCATACTCTATAGCTGCCAATATCCTCTCTTGGAGGGTATCCGATGAGTCTCATCATTGACGCTCTTAAGAAGGCCCAGCAACTCCGGTCAAAGGAGTCAAGTGGAAGTCCATTTTTTAAATATCAATCTCCGAGAAAGAGCCGAAAGAAACGGTGGTGGATCATTGGAGCAACTTCCGTAACTCTTCTCATTCTTCCGATCGTCCTTTGGCGGTTTTTCCCATCTCCCATCACTTCGCCTCCTGTGCAAACGGTGGCGATTCCGGAGACAAAGAACTCGCTTCCGGTGGATGAAAAAATCTCATCAGAGCTTTCGAAGGAGGAAGTAAAAGAGACGGGAAAACCAGAACCTAAGGATAAATCGAAAGTGTCTATGCCTGCGACCCCCGATCTGTCTCCGAGAGAAATTGACCCGCTCCTCCAGAAAAAAAGGGAGGGAGAGATACTCCCGAAACCGGTGCCTGAGGAGAAGATGATCAAGGCTGAAAAAAAGCAGGAGAAGGCAGTAGTGGATGAAAAACCATCCCTTCCAGCGCCTCCTCAGAAAGAGGAAACAGTCTCAAAACCCTTTGTATCGGAACAGGGCGCCGTACGGGAGCGTCATCTAAGCATAGAAGTTGCCCGGCAATTTAACTTGGGGGTTTCATTCTACAACCAGCGGGAGATTGCCCAAGCGATACACGCCTATCAGAAGGTCATTGAGATGGACCCCAACCATATTGAGGCCTATAACAACCTTGGGGTTATCTACCAGGAAATCGGCGATTCCGAGAGCGCCCTCAAAATCTATCAGAAGACCATCGAAATCAATCCCCAATACGAAAAAGGCCTCAACAACATCGGGATCCTCCTCTATCTTAAGGGAGAAAATGAAAAAGCCATGGAGGTGTTTAAAAAAATCCTCTTCATCAATCCCAATCATATTGAGAGCCATATCCATATCGGGACCCTCTACAAAAAGGGGGGGGAAGTCGATAAGGGAATCGAATCGTATCGGAAAGCTCTTGCCATTGACCCTCTTCATGGAGAGACTCATTATCACCTTGGGCTTCTCTATGAACAGATGGGAAATCGGGAGCCAGCGATTCAACATTATCAGCAATTCGTTCAGCTCTCTTCAAATGCCTATCCGGACCTGGCTTCAAAGGTCAGAAGGCACATCAATCAATTAATAAAAATGAGGGGTGTGAAAAAGGATTGAACCTTCCAATCACCGTTCGCCCTGAGGCTCTCGAAGGGTGAGCGGATTAGTTACTCTTGCGCAGCCCATAAGTCGAGATTTGGAAAGCTAAGGGAAGCGAGAGGTAATAGGGATATGAGTTTTTGGGTATACGTTTTGCGCTGTGCAGATAATTCCTACTACACCGGTCATACGGATAATCTTGAGTTGCGCTTAGAAAAACATCAATTCGGTGAAATCGAAGGCTATACTTCGACTCGTCTTCCGGTTAGCCTGCTGTTTTCAGAGGAATTCTCCACTCGAGAGGAAGCATTGGCCTGTGAGCGACAGATTAAAGGTTGGAGTCGCAGGAAAAAGGAAGCAATGATGCGGGGAGATTGGGCGGAGGTATCTCGATTGGCTCGCAGATATCACCCTTCGAGGGCCTCAGGGCGAACGGGGGAGCGCTGTAAGCGCTAAGACTGTTAGAATTACTAAAGATGATTCTGTTTTTTATGTTCATTGGGTATGATTTGATGTTTGGTGATTGTTGCTTAGTTATTTGGGAGGCAATATGACGAATGGCAAGAAGAGTTTTGGGGAATTCCTGATCGAAACGGGTGTCCTCACTCCTGATCAATTGAAAAAGGCCGCTCAGGAACTGAAACAGGGGGGAGAAAGGCTGGAACAGACCCTGATCCGGAAAGGCTATCTTAAGGAAGAACTCGCCTACCAGTGTCTGGCCGATTATTTTAATCTTCCCTATGTCGATCTCGACACCTATTTGATCGATGACCCGATCGTCAAGATCATCCCCGAGGAATTGGCGCGCCGTCATGTCCTGATTCCCCTCTTTAAAATCGGAAGCATATTAACGGTGGCGATGGATAATCCGCTCAACCTCCTTGCTCTCGATGAGGTGCGAAACAAGGCAAAGACCGATGTGGAAATTACGATCAGCACCGAAAAAAAGATTAAAAAGGCGATCGACCAGTATTACAGCGCCGGAGCGATGATATTCGAAAATACACTCCGTCAGGTCGCCATGCAAAATACGGTTGAATCCTCCCCGGAGCCTTCGGACTACAGAAAGGCCTACGATCTCCAGGTGAAAGAACCTCTTGCAGGTCCTGTGGAAGCGGCTCCGGCTGCAAGAATGTTCGACATCGTCATGATGCAGGCCATTCGGGACCGCGCCAGTGATATTCACTTCGAGCCCGATGAAAAATACCTGCGGATTCGGTTTCGGATTGATGGCTTCCTTTTTGAAACCCTGACCTTACCCAAAGCAGCCCATCCGGCCATTACAGCCCGGACTAAAATACTGGCAGAGATGGATATCACAGAGACAAGACTGCCTCAGGATGGCAACTTCAATATCAGGATGGAAAACAGGGGTTTCGAAATCAGGGTCTCGACCTTTCCAACGATTTATGGAGAAAATGTCGTCCTCCGTATCCTCGATCAATCCAGTCCTCTTCTTACGCTGGAGGATCTTGGGTTTTCAGAGGAGATGCTCGCCCAGTTCAGACAGCTCATACGGAAGACAACCGGCATCCTTCTGGTCACCGGACCCACGGGCAGTGGAAAGACGACCACGCTTTACGCCTCCCTCAATATGATCAACTCCGTGGATAAGAATATCATCACCATCGAAGACCCTGTGGAATACCGTCTCTCCTTAATCCGCCAGACCCAGGTCAATCCCAAGGCAGGAATCACCTTTGCCACGGGATTGAGGTCCATTCTGCGGCAGGACCCGGATGTGATCATGGTAGGTGAGATCAGGGATTTGGACACCTCACAAGTAGCCATCCAGGCAGCCCTCACAGGCCACCTGGTGCTCAGCACCCTCCATACGAACGACGCAACGGAAGCCATTACCCGCCTCCTCGACATTGGCGTGGAGCCTTATCTCATCTCCTCTTCCGTCATTGGCGTGCTTGCACAGCGTCTTGTCAGGACCATTTGCCCTCATTGCAAAACACTCTCACCGGTCGATGATGAAACGCTGAAAGAGCTCGGAGAAAATATTCCAAAATCGAAAGAGCCACCGGCTTTCTATCACGGCAAAGGGTGTAGGCAGTGTAAACAATCAGGCTATCTGGGCAGGATAGGAATCTATGAACTCCTCGTTCTGAATGAGAAGATCAAACGGCTGATTTCAGAAAAGGCCTCCGCCCAGGTGATCCGGGAGGTCGCCCGTGAAACAACAGGATTAAAATCTCTCAGGGAGGATGGATTGACAAAGGTTCTGAAGGGAGTGACGACACGGGACGAAGTGGACCGGGTAGCTTACGAGATGTCTTTTCAAGCCTAAGAAGCACAGGGCAACGAATGCAAGCGCTAACTTAATTAATTTGATGCCCCGGAGGGGCTTGCATGACAATATCCCAGCGATTCATCGCTGGGGAGAAAAGATAATATAACAGTCCCATCGGGACGATTGAATCCTACCCCTGATGTAAGAATTAGCCATTTTCAGACCCCTTTTTCATTCGTCCCCATGGGACTCCTTTTTTCATTCACATCACCAGCGATAAATCGCCGGTCTATTATCGATTATCCCTATCGGGATTTTTTCTAAAACTTCCCTTCTTCTTAAATTAAGGGTAATACCCACCGAGGGGAGTGTTTAAGGGCAAGTGGCCAATATTGGTAAAATATTTATGCGTTTGTAATTTGTGTTCAATCTTCTTCCTACCGGAAAATATTGAACTTGATGATCCAGTATATGGCTGCTAGTCCGTCCTTCCAGTTGATCTTCTTTCCTTCCGAATAATCCCTTCCCCAGTAAGAGATGGGAACCTCATAGACCCGGCAGCCCATTTTGGAAATTTTCGCGGTGATCTCCGGCTCAAAACCAAAACGATTGCTTTCAATCTTAACCTTCTTCAGAATTACCGAGCGAAAGACCTTATAGCCAGTTTCCATATCCGACAGATTGAGATCGGTGAGCATATTGGATAGAGTGGTTATCATCTGATTCCCTACGGCATGCCAGAAATAGAGCACCCGATGCGTTCCTCCCTGGAATCGTGAACCATAGACCACATCCGCCACACCATCAACGATGGGAGCAATCAAACGGGAATATTCAGAGGGATGATATTCCAGGTCTGCATCCTGAATAATGGCGATCTCTCCGGTAATTTGGGGAATAGCTGTCCGAATGGCCGCTCCCTTCCCCTGATTCTCCTTCTGTAAGAGAACAACCATCCCTTCCCCGTTCTCTTTGAGGAGGTCCGCCGTTCCATCTGAGGAACCGTCGTCCACCACAATAATCTCCTTCTCAAAAGGAGCCTCCTTCACCCGTCTGATGATTTCAAGGATCGTCTTTGCTTCGTTATAGACTGGAATGATCACCGAAAGCTTCATCATTTCTCTCCCACGGCAATTAAAGATTGACCCACCCATTTCGGAATGATCTTCTCTATTTTCATAAAAAGAGGGACCATCCTGTTGAAAATTCGGACCTGACCTGCCGGTAAAAGCTGTCTCCTTAAAAGGGTGCCATTTACAAACCATCCCAATATACCAAAAAAGTTAAAATACTTTAACTCAAATATTTTGAAGCCCCTGCGGGTCAGTTTCTGCATTAATTCCTCGCGTCCATAGCGCCTGAAGTGGCCAAGCCCTCTGTCCAGATGATTGTAAATGAGTTTCAACGCCGGGACAAGAAGGATGAGTCGTCCACCCGGGGGAAGTAATTCATAATAATGCCTTAAAACCATATCATCATCTTCTATATGCTCCAGAACATTGGAGCAGACGATGGTATCAAAAATGTGATGAAATGTCTCCGCAGGATTTTTCCGAATATCCCATATCTGAGCGCCTATCAGGTTTGGATGGCTCTGATATTTCTCTCGGATGATATCAAGGTAGTCCTCGTTGACATCCGTTGCCAGCACTTTTCCCCGTTGAAGGAGCCACTCTGTTAGATTTCCAATGCCACATCCCACCTCCAGGATGTTCCCTCTCAGAAAAGGTTTCATCTGCTCAAAGATCCACTGGTGATAAGAAGCGGCTTCTTCCAGCAGGAGAAGGGTTAAGGTATTTGTTCTTTCAGTCTCCATCATCCCGTTCGATTAGGTCCTATTAAGGTTCTAGAACTTGAATTGAACTCCATCACAAAATCTCCCCTAGCCCCTCTTTGCCCTCCGGACCAGAGGCCCTCTGGGCCGGAGGCCAAAGAGGGGTAATTGACCTCCCTTTGGTCTCCGACCCAGAGCGCCTGCCTGCCGGTAGGCGGGGTCTCTGACCCGGAGGGCAAAGGGAGGTAGGGAGGGATTTAATAAAGGATATTTCAAACACCTAAACTGTTACGGATTCCGGGGATTACGTTGGACCACCCATCCTGCCAAACAACCCAATATCCCTATAAAAGTAATGACTGCGCCCAGTTTAAAGCTGATGGGCGAATAAACGAACTCCACCCGGTTTGACCCTTTAGGGAGAACCACTGCCCGGAAATTATAATTGGCGCAAAGGATCTTTTCTTTCTTCCCATTCACAAATACCTTCCACCCAGGATAGTAGGTATCGCTCAAAACCAGGATGGACTCATCATGGACCTCAACCTGGAGGATCAATCCATTTTTCCTTTCAGCGACCAGGTCAACGGCCCCGCTTCCCCTCACTCTACCCCCCTCCCCGATAGGGAGAGGGCTTCTTCTATTTCCCTCTCCCTCTGGGAGAGGGTCGGGGTGAGGGGGTCTCTCTTCGAGAAGCACTTCCTTTCTTGGATCAAAATTCTTTTGAGCGATCGTTGAAAGCATCTCTTTTGAATCCATCACCTTGAAGTCTTTCACAAGCCATGCCCTTTGAAGGTGGTTCCTGTTTCTGTATAATTTGATGGTATTCTGTTTGAGAAGGTCCTTCTGGTTGCCTTCGAGGCCTTCCAGTCTGGCATAGAGCAGTTCAAAACCGGCCTCCTCTTCAATCGGAGTGATGGAGATGACATATTTTACTCCATAAAGGTCAACGAGATGGCTTGAAGAGATGGACGGTAGGCTTATAAACTTTTTATAAAGGTCGTTGCTCCTTTTTAACCGGACCACATCAAGTCCCCAGATATCATGAACCTGATAGATCATATTCAATGAAGGAAGATGTTTCTCCTTAATGAGGTCAAAGGGAGAGCCATTCCCGATGAGAATGGGGCTGTCCAGTCCGACCGTCTTCCCCGTCGAGAAGGCCCGTAGTGGTTCTTTATCCGAAGTGATGATTTCCAAGACTCTGGTTTTTTTGAAATAGTCGTGAGATTTTTCTTTCCCGTAGAATCCCATATTCCCGAAGAGGTCCGCTGCAAGAAAAAAGAGAAGTAAGAACTTTATCCATCCTTTCCATCTCACCTCGTAGCCAACCCTGAGAATGAGAAAAAAGACGGTAAGATAGAAGAAGAATCTCTTGATGTGGTAGAGGTTAGCAGAGAGGTGATTGAAATGCGGGAAATCAATCTCCTTCAACTTAAGGAATTGTTCAATTTCCTGATGTCCCTGGATTAAAAATAAGAGGAAAAGTCCTGAGATAAGGGAGAAGAAGATGAAGAGATGCTTTAGCCATTTTCCATCACTCTTTTTGGCAGGTTGTTGAAAAAGTCTTTTTATCATTTGAAATGTCATTCCTGCCCCGCATTGGAGTGCGGGATAAACTCCAGCAGGAATCCAGCTTTTTCGGACATTTCTGGACTCCCGCTTTCGCGGGAGTGACACCGGGTCGTTATTTTCCCTCACCCTGTTAGAAAACTGAACCAGTCTTTCAAAACCCAGGCCTGCAGTAATAGCGAGGGCAAGAATGAAAAGATAGAGGAATTTGACAGGATACCTGATCCCGTTAAAGAAAGGGAGATACTTAAAGACAAGCGGGTATAGCGGATTATATTGCCCGAGAGATAAAAAAAGGGAGAAGAACATTAAAGAGAGGAAGAGCATTCGGCTTCTCCCAATCCCCCTCACTCTCCTCTCTCCCCCATAGGGGAGAGGATTTCTCCTTGAACCCTCCTCCCCTGCGAGGGGGTTTCCTCTTGCCCCCTCTCTCTCTGGGAGAGGGTTTCCTCTCACTCCCTCTCCCTCTGGGAGAGGGACAGGGTGAGGGATAAGAAAGAATATCAAGCTCAATATAAAAGGCAACCCGCCGGTATACATGGTTTTGAGCCAGCACTGGGTCACCCAGTACTTCTTCATATCCAGAAAGTATCCATAAACATCCGGTAAAAAGAAAAGGAGGAAATCTTTCGGAGCCAAACTCCAGATCGTAGCCTCCTGATAGGAGATCCCCTGCCCCCGGATAGAATGGATCCAGAGTTCGAGAAAAGGAACCAGTTGAATGGCTGAGAGAACTAAAAAAATAGTGGAGATGACGAGGAAGCTTTTAAAACGATACAGTAGAACTTTTATCCGTCCGTCCCATAATCCCCTTAACCCCCTTGGACACAAGAGGGGAATGTACGACTGGTGCAATTGAGACTCTTGTATAGCCCCACCCCGACCCTCCCCCTGAAGGGGAGGGTAATCGTCACGCGCTTCGGGTGATTCCTCCCCCTTCAAGGGGGAGGTCAGGAGGGGGATGGGGGATCTGTCCGAGTGCTCCTTGTATCCAGCCCCCGACTTATGGGACACGGTTAATTTAGGAAAGGGGAGTGAGGGGGGATTTGATTGTTGAAGAGGAAAAATCATCATGATTAAAAGAACGAAAAAATTTCCATACACTATTTCAATCCCGCCCCCAAGGAAAGAGATGGTCATAAAGATTGCAGTCAGTATCTCATTTTTAATTCCGGGCCGCTCGATCGCCCTTCTGAAAAAGAGCATCACCAGGGGAGTCCAGGCGACTGAGAGGAGGATAGTGAGAAGACTGTGGACAGAGAGCAGGTATCCCCCGAGCATCCATATGAGACCTGATATGAGAGACCCGGTTGGCCCCACCTTCAGGTCTCTAAGAAAGAGATAGGTAAATAACCCGGCTAAAAAGAAATGGAGAAGAATGATGGCATTGAAGGCGATATCGAAGGGAAAGCAAAAGAAGAGACCATTTAAAGGATAAAGGGCGGCATTCTGGGGGTTGGCAAAAAAAGGATGGCCTGAAAATTGGTAAGGATTCCATAAGGGAAAATCGCCCTGCTTCAGGCTTTCAATCCAGAAGAACCTTGGCGGAATAAAGTAAGGAGCAAGATCCCTTTCTGTGAGAAGAAATCTGTCATCCAGAAGGTCGTAAAAAAAGAGAAGGGTGGCAAAAAAAAAGGTCAAACCAACCAAAATTTCGGTTGGTCTGACCCATCTCATCCTCTCTTTAATTTTACCGGTCACAAATAGTAAATTTAGCCTCCTATTACCAAGTAGCAAACGTACCCGCGCCAGCCGTATATGTTCCGAAGGTCGTTGGCGCTTGGAGTTGTGTCGGGGCAAGGGTAAAGAGATAGGTATATCCCCCTGCCGTCACCGTTACATTCGTTGCATCAAAAGTAAAGCTTACTCCTTGAATATTCGCATTATTAACAATCTGGTCCATCGTGTAGGAGGCAATTGTTCCTTTTAACAGGCGGTCGGCAAATACGAGAGCGTTAGCGCTCCTCAAACCTCCAAGTACACCTCTCGCTGTGCCATTGGCGGCATCTCGTGTCAAATCGAGATATGTCGGAATGGCAACGGCAGCCAATATTCCAATGATGACAATGATAACGATCAGTTCAATGAGAGTAAAACCTCTCTGATTTTTCATCATCTTTCCCTCCTGATTTTTATTTAAATATAGGCACTTTACCAGGTTCCAACAGGTCCCGCAATTGTCCCAACCGTTGTAGGCGCCTGGAGAACTGTAGGGGCAAGGGTAAAAAGATAACTATATCCCCCTGCCGTCACCGTTACATTCGTTGCATCAAAAGTAAAGCTTACTCCTTGAATATTCGCATTATTAACAATCTGGTCCATTGTATAGGCTGCGACTGTCCCTCTTATCAGGCGTTCCGCAAATACAATCGAATTTGCGCTTCTCAAACTGCCCAATACCCCTCTTGCAGTGGCATTTGCTGCATCCTGGGTTAAATCGATATATCTCGGGATGGCCACGGCTGCCAGGATTCCAATAATAACAATGATAATAATCAATTCAATCAATGTAAAACCCCTCTGATTCCTCAACATCTCTTTACCTCCATTTTGGACTGATCAAATTTTGATGTATCTTTACAAAAGTGGAACATTTTTGTCAAGGTTTTTATTAATTTCTTTATATAAAGCAATATTTATGCCAATCTTTCTCTTCTTTTCATAATAAGTTGAGCTACTATACTTACAGCAATCTCTTCAGGTGTTTCAGAGTGAATGTCGATTCCAATAGGGGCATGGACTCTTCTCAAAACCTCCTCTGGAATCCCTTCTTTGGCCAAATTTTGGTATAAAACCCGAATCTTCTTCTTAGAGCCGATCATTCCGATATAATGGGCATCCGTTTTGACTGCTTTTCCCAGAATAAGCCCATCGTAGATGTGCCCCCGTGTCACAATGACGATATAACTTGAATGATCAATGGTGATTCTTTCGAAAGAATTCTCAAATTCTGAGACGATGACCTCATCCGCCTCGGGAAATCGATCCCGGTTTGCAAACATCTCCCGGTCATCGATGACCACCGCTTTGAAATCGACCTTTTTGACAAGGGGAACCAGTTGTTGGGAAATATGGCCTGCCCCAAAGATGTATACCGTCGGTTCGGAATAGATAGGCTCCAGAAGGACCTCCAGTCTCTTCCAGGCATGACTCACCTCCTCTGAATGGATGACTAATACCTCTGGCTTCCTCTCTCTTAAAAGCCTCTCTGCCTCTCCCAAAATCCTTCCTTCCAACTCCTCTCCCATAAAAAGTGAACCGGTCTTTTCCCCGGATGGCTTTATTAACGCCTTGACATCCTTCCCCTTTGGAGAAGCGCCATCTACAGAGATCACAGTTGTAAGGATGCCCAAACCTCCCTGTTGTCTCACCTTTAACACCTCTTGATAGATATTTAAGGAGTCCTCTCTGAGAGGTTCCAAAAAGATATCAATATTCCCACCGCAGATGAGTCCCCCATTTGCCAGTTGCTCGGATGTCAATTTAAAATGGAGAATACTCCCTTCTCCTTTTTCTATCACCTTCCTGGCTTCCTGCCATACATCGGCCTCAACACATCCTCCTCCGATTGAGCCGACTGCAGTTCCATCCTTCTTAACCAGGTATTTCGCACCCGCTTCCCTCGGGGCGGAACCTACGCGATTGATGATGGTGGCCACCGCTAACTGTTCCTTTGCCTCAAGCACATTGACTATTTCGGTATAGATATCTTTCATAGATCCCAAACTCCTTTTCAATGATACATATTTTAAACTTTCATCTTTGATTTGTAAACCTTACACCCTTTAAGATGGATCAAACCAGGCATCATATCTTCCTCCGATAAAGATTTATTCTGAAGGGAGTTCCGGGGACATCCACATTCATCTCTAATAGATAATGATCCCGGACAAAACTCTGTAAATCTGGAAAATTCTCGAGACGAAATACCTGGACAATATAGATAGGGAAAGATTTTTTTATCTCCTCCATGGCCACCGGTCCATAATCACGAAGCGCTTCTCCGGGGTTACTCGTGACATTCAAACTGATATTAAAGTTATTGCGGTACCGGGTTGCGGCTCTTCGCTGGGTTAAATAGTAGAGCTGCGGAGAAACTCCCCAAACATAGATCGTATCAGCCGGACCGGTGTGATCGCGGATATGGGAAGCGATTTCATATTGCATGACGTTATATATTCCATATCCGTACTGATCGATGATGCCATTCAACCCTTTATACTGGAAGACCGTCTCCTCGACAGGGTTATACGAGAAGAAATGTCTATAGTCCGTCTTAACGAAAAGAATGACCATGATCGTCAATACAAGCGCCCATAACCCCTGAGCGACAAACCTCAGCGGAGGAGTATAAGATTTTGCCAGTTTCCAGGCTTCCAATGTCCCATAGGCAGCCAGCACGGCAAAAGGTCCTATGATTTGAAGAAAATAATGGGCATAGAAAGTTCCTGAAACCCATAGAACCCCAAAAGACCAGAAAGCCCACCAGAGCAGTATCTGGTCAGCCCTCTCTCCCTGCCCATGCCGCATTTGCCTGAAAAGGTGAATGACGGAAAAAAGAGAACCGATCCAGAGAAGGCTGTTTTCGAGGAGGATAAACTTCAGACTTGAAAAAAAATAGGCGAATAGACTCCGGTATTCGAACCCTCTCTCAAGATAGCGGAGGTTGCTTCCCACCATGGAGTCATATAATTCGTTCAGGGCATAACCATGTAAAGAATAGAAGACGAGAAGCGTAATGATCGGCGCCAGGGCCCCTGCCCCCAGAATTCCATAACGAAAAAACCACTCCTTTTTCCTCCAATTCTCATAAAGGCCGATGCAGATAAAAACAAAGAAGATCACCCCGCCTACCTGTTTGATGAGCGCTGCCGTTGCCGCACACAGACCGGCAAGGAAGTACCATTTTGACCGGCCTGTTGCTGAAGCTTTCAGAAAAAATCCGACGGCAAGAATAGAGGGGAAGTGTAAGACCGTTTCGAGGTTGACCGTCCCACCTTCCACCATCGGCCCGGATGAAAAGACTCCGAAGAGCAGCGCGGCCAGAAGCCCCGCCTTTTCCCCATAGGCCACCTTTGCCACCCAATAGATTGCGATGACCGCCATGAGAACAAAAATGGCTCCAAACATCTTTAGCCCCGGAACAGAGGGGCCGAAGAACCAAACATAGAGTGCGTAAAACATAGCATAGAGAGGAGGCTTTCCCGGACCCTCCAGGTCGATCAACACTTCTCCTTCGGCCATTCGCCACCCCATGTAAGCGATGTTTCCAACATCGGCGTCGATCATCTGTCCGAAAAAGAGGAGACGAAGATAAAAGGTGAGCGATAAGATGGCGACCAGGGCGACAGATGTGAAGGAGGATTGAGAATAGCGTAGGAAGCTTTCCAGCTTAATATTCATCGGATACCCGCTTTCGCGAGTATGACAATTGGGGACATTAAGGTTTTTTCCCTTTTGGCGCCGGCGTCTTCTCCTTCTGGGGAGGACCCCTTTCCACATCTTTTAAACGGGCAAGAGGAAGCACGTAGAGCTGGAAAAAAACCGGGTCCGCCCATAACTCCAATTCGGGGGCCAGGTCGCCCACAGAGGCGCAAAACGAAGGCATATTATTGTAACTGTTAAAATTGACAGAGAGGTCTTTAAGGGATTTATAGAGTTTGATCGATGCCATCATGTTGCCGGGCTTCTCTTTCAATGATTTAACCTGCTCCCTTCCGGCTTCGATTGATTTTTGATCCTCTTTCAGTTTCGAAATCCAGAAATCCCCCTCCTGATACCGGATATCGATCTCTCCGGTCTGAATGTCACAGGTTATTTTCTCATGGGCCTGCAGGGCTTGTTCAAGCAGCCTGCCTATCTGATTCAGCAATTCTGATCTCTCCTTTTTAGAGAGGGCGTCCGGTTTTGAGGTAACTCTGGTTAAAAAGTACTGAAGAGAATAATCCTCTGCAAAAGCAAAAGAAATCAGACCTAAAAATATCAGAAATCCCGCTGCTATGATCTTATTAAGAGTCTCAAAATTGAATTGACATGTTCCACAAAATCTCCCCTTGCCCCTCTTTGCCAAAGAGGGATATTTTCTCTCCCTTTGGAAAAGGGAGGTGAGGAGGGATTTTATAAACAATGCCGTTATTATTATGAGGCTGTTAATACGATATTCCATTCTCTTCTTCCCCCCTCCCATGAACTTACGGAAAGATGACCTCTACCACGGGCGGCTCGCTTTTTAACTGTCCTGAGATCACCCTTTCAATTCCAGAATCACCTTTTTCAAGGATGATTCGGGCTATCCCTATCGCTCTGTTTAATCCATCCGGAATATCCACCTTATTGAGAAAAGCAACCCGTCTTGCAGAAGCAGGGGCTCCCTTAAAGAGACCTTCGGGATGGGTCATCAAAAGGGCCATCCCCTCCTCCGTCATCTTCCGCCCTGGTGAGATTCCTGTTATTTTCGATATCCGTTCTGCCTGAAAGACATACTTTTCATTCAGCTCTTTCTCCACACCATCCACTCCCAATAAAGCGACCACCAGTGTTGTTCCCGATGGAATGACAGGCTCTCCTTCCCGGGGAGCTTTTACAGGACGGCCCGCGGCTCCATCGGCTTCTATGATCAAAGCATCCATATCATATAAATTCCAGAGGCTATCTGCAAGTTCCGGTGAAATCCCTCTCAACTTCCCGGTCTCGATTCTTTCTTTGGCAAGGGTGATATGGCCGTATTCATTGAGGTAGCAGTCCACAAAATCTCTTATCTTCCCTTCATCTCCGGATACAAAAAGGTGAGAGGTTTCACCCTCATCGGGCTCCAATATTTTCGTTGTTGTGGTGGTGATCACCTTCTTCCCTTCAAGGAATAACTCGCGGGCAAGCCGGAACATCAGGGTCGTCTTTCCGCCTGCTCCGGTCAGACTGATCATCTCCCTTGCCCGAAGGCCTAAAGTCTCTGAAAGTGAGCCCTTATTACTTATTAACATTCTCATAAAATTTATATAATCATAATAAAATCCCTCCTTACCTCCCTTTGCCAAAGGGAGGATTTACCCCTCTTTGGAAAAGAGGGGCGAGGGGAGATTTTTTTGGCGCATGCCCATTGAATTATGAGAATCTTAATACCTCTTGTTCATCGTTATTTATTAAACCAATAAAGAATCGCCTCAAGCACTCCCCCGCCAATAGCCCTTGCCTTCTCGGAAATGGTGAAACAGGCCTCTTGCTTCCCTCTTGGGTCAATATCGCCAACCTTCGTTCCTTTCTTTACTTCGATTCCCTCCCGTAGAAGTCCTCTGAGCACACCGCTGACCTGGGCGATGACAGGATAATCATCGACCACGGCGACCACTGAACCTTTGGTCACCTTATCGCCTATCGATTTATGGGAATGGAAGATTCCCTTCTTCATCGTCCGAAGGAGCCTTTCAGCCGTATATCCCCCTACCTCTCCCGGAATGCCTGTGTCAGGTTCTGCCTCACCCTTCAGGATCATCTTCCCCAGATGATGGCCCCGGTTCGTTTCGATGACGATGTGGGCGTCTTTTCCTGCGATAAACCCGGGGCCAAGACCGATGACCAGGGGGGCATCATCGATCCGGGTCCCCAGATTCTTCTTTGCCATAATGGCGTCGATGAGGATATCGGGTTTTAAAAAATCTTTTGTCAATTTAGCCTCGGGATCGACAAGGATAGGAATAAATCCCTTCTTCCATCCGGATTCGATCTCCTTGGGTGAGGAGATGAGCATCGCCCGCACACCCTCCACCTTCTTCTCTCCTTCGTAAACAGCCTCACAGAAAGAGACCTCCCTTCTCACGGCCAGGGGATGCGAAACTTCGGTCATGCAAAGCGTGAAATGGGATTGGTAAAGGCGATGCGCAACACCACTCGCCATCTCCCCTGCCCCCCGGATTAAGACAACAAGTTCAGATATTTTTTTCCCCGATCTCATTTAAAACCCCTCCAACCCCTCACCTCTTTATTTTTAATTCTTTTCTGTAATCCTCCCAGGTATCAATGTCTTTAATGACGCCCTCTGACTTAACAGGAACCTCCCAAACATCGTGGGGATACCTATCCATGATCCGTCTTGCTCCTGTATCCCCTCTCAATCTTAAAAGTTCCTTCTCGTATCTTCGATGGAAGATGACCGGATGACCTCTCCTTCCCTTGAACGATGGGACAATGATCCCTCCCTTCCCTTTTTTAAATGCCCCGATTAAAGCATTAATCGTTTGTGTCTTGACAAAAGGCTGGTCTCCAAGCCCAATGAGGATCCCATTGCTTTTTGAATCCAAAGCGCGGATTCCCCTTCGAATTGAGGCGCTCATTCCCTTTTTATAATCACGATTGAACACCACTTTAACCTTCTTTTTCCTCATGCGAAGAGTCATCTCCTCCATTGGACCCTTGAGGACCACGACGACCTCCCCTGCCCTTGAGCGAAGAAGGGTTCGAAGGCAGTGTTCAAATATCGTCTTCTTCCCCCAGGGAAGGGAAAGTTTCTCTTTGCCCATCCTTTTTGATTCGCCTGCCCCCAGAAGAATCGCAGAGATATTTAACATCTTCCATTTCCGGTAGAACTTTGATAAATTGTACCTATATATTTAGCGGTTTGAAACAAATCTTTTAAAATCCCTCCCCTGCCTTCGCCGAAGCGCCTGCCCTCCGCAAGGCTTCTGGAGGCGGGGCTTCGCGCAGGCAGGCCACCTCCCTTTTGCCCTCCGGGTCAGAGACCGCACTGGGTCGGAGACCAAAGGGAGGAGAAAATATTTTCCCCTTTTGCCCACCGGGTCAGAGACCGCTCTCTCCGAGCCAGAGGCTCTTCTGAGCCGGAGGCTGGGTCGGAGACCAAAGGGGGATGAAGGGGGATTAGATAACCTTTTTCAACGAACTAAAATAACAAGGTAAATTTAATCTGGATATTCGATTCATGTCAAGGTTTATGAGCACGAAAGGAGACAGCAATGCCGCAAACAACATTAACTTCCGGTTCGACCTACTGGCCCTTCAAAAAGTATTTCGGAGTCTATAACCGCTCCATCAAAGACCCGGAAGCTTTCTGGGCTGAAGAGGCCAGAAAATTGGAATGGTTCAAGACCTGGGATAAAGTCCTGGATTGGCAACCCCCTTATGCGAAATGGTTTGTAGGAGGAACACTCAACGCCTCCTACCTCTGTGTGGACCGCCATGTCAAAACATGGCGAAGAAGCAAAGTGGCCATCTACTGGGAAGGAGAACCCGGAGACACGCGTGTCCTCAGTTACTCAACCCTTTACCGGGAGGTGAACAAATTTGCCTCCGTCCTTCTCAATCTCGGGATGAAAAAAGGGGACCGGATCGCCCTCTATCTTCCAATGATCCCGGAACTTCCGATTGCGATGTTGGCCTGTGCGAGGATCGGCGCCACCCATACGGTCATCTTCTCGGGCTTCAGCGCTCAGGCATTGGCGGACAGGGTGAATGACACCGGTGCGAGACTCCTGATCACGGCGGATGCGGGCTTCAGGAGGGGAAAACCCGTGGCATTAAAGCGGATTGCCGACGAAGCGCTTGAGATCACCCCTTCGGTCGAAAAGATGCTCGTCGTGCGGAGAGCAAATATCCCCGTGGTGATGACGCCCGGAAGGGATGTCTGGCTGCATGAGCTGATGGACCAGGCCAGCCTCTTTGTCAACCCGGACCCGATGGATTCGCTCCATCCCCTTTACATCCTCTATACTTCAGGGACGACGGGCAAGCCGAAAGGAATCGTTCATGGAACAGGGGGTTACCTCACCTTCAACCATTCGGTCTATAAATGGGTCTTTGATATTAAAGAGGAGTCGGTCTACTGGTGCACCGCAGATGTGGGATGGGTAACCGGACACAGCTCGATTGTCTATGCCCCGCTCATGCACGGAGCCGCCATCGTCCTTTACGAAGGGGCGCCGGACTATCCATCGATCGATCGCTGGTGGGATATTATTGAGAAGTATGGCGTCACCATCTTCTATACCTCTCCCACAGCCATCCGGATGTTGATGAGATATGGAGAGCAGGAGATTGAGAAACATGATTTGAGCAGTCTCGAACTCCTTGGAAGCGTGGGGGAACCCATCAATCCTGAGGCATGGGCCTGGTATTATAAACATATCGGGAAAGAAAAGTGTCCTGTTGTGGACACCTGGTGGCAGACAGAGACAGGCGGGATTATGATCTCCCCGGCTCCGGCCATCGAATGCCCTCCGCTCAAACCGGGTTCCGCCACCTTCCCCCTTCCTGGAATCCTGGCCGATGTGGTGGATGAGAAAGGGGAAAGCATGCCGCCCGAAGAGAGGGGAATTCTGGTGATCAAAGCGCCCTGGCCAGGAATCTTCCTGGGAGTTTATGGCGATCCCAAACGGTATGTGGAAAGCTACTGGTCAAAATTCCCCGGCATTTACTACACCGGGGACTATGCAATCAAGGACAAGGATGGTTACTACTGGATTTTAGGCAGGGCGGACGAAGTGCTCAAAATTGCCGGCCATAGAATCGGAACGGTGGAGATTGAAGACGCCGCCGTCTCTCATCCTGCCGTTGCCGAGGCAGGGGTCGCAAGCATTCCGGACCCAATCAAAGGAGAAGCGATTGTGATCTTTGTCATCTTAAAAGAAGGTTTCTCGCCTTCTCCCGCTATTAAGGCTGAGATTAAAGACTTGATTCGAAAGTCGATTGGTCCGATTGCCTCTCCGGAACAGGTCTATTTTGTTTCCAAACTTCCAAAAACACGAAGTGGAAAGATCATGAGACGAATTTTGAAGGCGGTTGCCACAAGCGCCAGCATCGGCGATCTCACCACCCTTGAAGACGAATCCTCCATAGAAGAGGTGAAGAAGGTCTATGAGGAGTTGAAGAAAGAGGTGTAGGACCGATAAAGCAGATGGAGAGATGGACTCTACTGATGAAAAGACCAAAGGAAGGCTATCGGATATGAATAAGGGCTTAAGGTTAGAGAAAATTCAAGGAGGAGGAGATCATGTTGAAGAAACCGAGTGAACAGGAAGAGGAGTATTTTGCGAGATTGGAGTTTGAGAAGAGAAAGAAGATTGAGGGGGAAAAACAGGAGAGACTTGCCAGAGAGGAGAAAGAAAAACTGAAAGTCCTCCATTACAAGAAATGTCCCAAGTGCGGCATGGATTTGATCGAAATCGATTATAAAAATATCAAGGTGGATAAATGTTCCGGTTGCGAGGGGATCTGGCTCGACCCGGGAGAGCTTGAAGCGGTATCGAAACTCGAGAAGACGGGACTGGATAAGTTGTTTGGTGTCTTTAAGAAATAAACTCCTCACCCCATCCCTCTCCCACAAGAGGCTGTGTCGCAAATAGCCGTCCGCCCTTCGACTCACCGTTCGCCCTGAGGCTCTCGAAGGGACGAATCCCGCGCAGCGCGGGATCGAACCATGAACGGACTTACGATACGGTCTCCAGGAGAGAAGGGCAGGCCTGTCCTGAGCTTGCCGAAGGAGTGAGGGGATGAAAGGAGGCGCTTCCTATGAACATCTTCAAAAGGTCGCAGTGGTCGCCCTATGTGGCAGGTGCTCTGATTGGAATGGTAAGCTGGTTTGCCGTTCTCACCGCCGGGAAATATCTGGGGGTTTCCACCACTTTTGTCCGGACAGCGGGCATGATCGAAAGCCTCTTTGCTCTTGAGCGTACGGCCGCCCTGCCCTATTTCGTCAAAGAAAAACCGGTCATCGACTGGCAGTGGATGGAGGTTCTGGGGATATTGATCGGCGCCTTTATCGCTGCCAAGCTTTCAGGAGATTTCAAAAGCAGGTTCGTTCCCCCTATGTGGGAGAAACGATTCGGGCCCGATCGGTTTAAGCGATGGTTTGTCGCCTTCCTCGGGGGAATCATTCTGATGTTTGGGGCCCGGATGGCCGATGGCTGACCGAGTGGCCACGGGATCAGCGGTTCGCTGCAATTAGCTGTCAGTGGCTGGATCTCCCTCTTCTGTTTCTTCATCGGTGGTATCGTTATGGTTCGCCTCCTTTACGGAAAGGGAGGTGAATAGGATGGTAACTCTCATATTGGGTTTAATAACTGGAATATTTTTCGGATTCTTCCTCCAGAAGGGACAGGCATTAAGATATGACAGACAGGTAGGCATGCTCAGGCTCAAAGACTTCACCATCCTGAAGTTGATGGTCACTGCTATTCTGGTCGGAATGGTTGGAATCTACTTCTTTGTAGATATGGGTTGGGGAAAACTGAGCCTGAAGCCTGTCGTTCTGGGCGCCAACATCATCGGAGGGCTGATCTTTGGGCTGGGCTGGGGTATGTTAGGATTCTGTCCTGGAACCGCAGTGGGAGCGATCGGAGAAGGGAGATGGGACGCTTTTTGGGGTGGTGTTCTCGGAATGCTTGTTGGGGCAGGAATCTATGCCGAGGTCTATCCCTCCCTTAAAGATAGTTTTCTAAAGTGGGGAGATTATGGGAAACTGAGTATTCCTGCGCTACTTGGGATTAATCACTGGATCGTAATCGTTCTCGTCTGGGTGATGATGGTCTCCATTTTGATCGTCATGGAGAAAAAGAAACTTTAAATATATCGGGGCTTCCCCGGTGTCAACAAACGGAGAAGCCCATTCCCTTAAATATAGGAGCGCTGGTTAGCCGGCAAGGGTGGCTATATAAGCAGCGCCAAGTTTTTCAATATGGTCTTTCACATTCTCAAAGTAGTTGAAATGTTCTTCCTCATCTTTGAGAAGCTCTTCGAAGATCTCTTTTGAGATCTGGTCCTTTTCCGCGGCACAGACGACCGAGGCTTCGTTATACATCTTCATGGCTGTTGTCTCAAGGCCCATATTCGTCTTCAGCATTTCTACGAAACCTTCCCCTTTCTTGGGAACGCCATCGGGCTTGGAGGTGGGTTCTCCCTCCAGAAAGAGAATTCTCTCCGCCAATTTCTCCGCATGTTTCATCTCCGCAATTGCGATCTCCTTGATCTTATGGGCCAGCTTGCCGAAATCCTGGTCTTCCAGTTCATAGTGCTGGGCCATATACTGCAAAATGGCGGTCAGCTCTCTTGACCGCGCCGCATTCAACAGATCAATCACCTTCTTGTTCATATGCCCTCCTTTCTAACGCTAAATGTTTTTCTATTTTATAACACTGAACCTACTATAAGACAAGCAAAATTTTAACCCCATCACCATCAAATGTTGGAAAAGTTAAGCTTGTCAATAACCTTTCATCATGTTAAAAGAATCTTAAAGGAGTAAAAGATGATCGTCAAAACCTTTTGTGCCAGGATGGACCACGGGGGTTGCGGGATGTTGGTCCATGTGGAGGATGGAAGAATAAAAAAGATTGAGGGCGACCCGGACTGCTCCTTAAACCGGGGTACCCTCTGCGCCAAAGGCCTCGCCCAGGTTGAAAGACTCAACCACCCTGACCGCCTCACCTATCCAATGAAGAGGAAAGGTGAAAGAGGAGAGGGAAAGTGGGCTCGCATCTCCTGGGATGAAGCGCTGGAGACGATTTCAGAAAAGTTCAAAGAAACGATACGGCAAGATGGCCCCCAAGCCATCTCATTAGGCCAGGGAACTCCCAAGGGATTGGAGCTCTTTCTACTCCTCAGGCTCGCAAATCTATTACAGGCCCCAAATGTTTCAACACCCGGAAATATCTGTCACATGCCGAGGGAGACCGCATCCACGCTCACCTGCGGGTTCTTTCCCATCCCGGATTACGATCATCCTCCGGCCTGTGTGGTTGTCTGGGGGAGCAACCTCTTCCAGACAAACGAGGAAGGCGTCATCGGTTCTCAGTTGAAAAGAGCTCTGGATCGTGGGGCAAAATTGATTGTGATCGATCCAAGAAAAACAGCCGTGGCTTCCAGGGCGGACCTCTGGATTCAACCCAAACCGGGCGCTGACCTGGCCCTGGCATTGGGAGCGCTCAGGGTCATCGTTGATGAGGAGCTTTATGACAGGGTTTTCGTAGAAAACTGGACAGAAGGATTTCCGGAATTGACAGACCATCTCCGGCAGTATTCTCTTGATAACGTTTCAGAGATGACCTGGGTCTCAAAAGATCAAATCATCCGCCTGGCTCAACTCTTCTCTCAGACCAAACCGGCCTGCATCCAGTGGGGAAATGCCATCGAGCATAATATCAACAGCTTCCAGTGCTCAAGAGCGCTGCTCATCCTCATGGCGATCACCGATAACCTCGACGTGCCCGGAGGAAATGTGAACCGGGTGGGTCCTCCTGTCATGAGGCCCGGCGAGCTGGTCCAGATCAAAAAATTCCCTGACAAGGCGGAGAGGATTCTCAGCCCGGAATTCCGTCTGGCAACGATGATGGGCTTTGTCCCTTCTCAATTAATCGTTAAAGCGATTCTCACTGGAAAGCCCAATCCGATACGTATGATGTATATACAGGGTGGAAACCCCCTTTTAAGTTATGCCAATGCCAAAGAGACCTTTGAGGCTTTGAAAAAACTCGACTTTCTCGCTGTCTCCGAAATATTTTTAACCCCAACCGCTCAGTTAGCAGACCTTGTCCTCCCCGCGGCAACCAATTTTGAATTCGATGATATTGGCCATTTCGGTCTTCCCCACGGGTTTATCCTCGCCCGGCCCGGAATCGTCGAGCCGCCGGGAGAATGCTGGTCTGACTCAAAGATATTAAACGAGCTGGGCAAGCATCTTGGCCTCGGTCAACACTTCTGGAATGACGTGGGAGAATGTCTTGATGAAATCCTCAAGCCGGCAGGGATGACTTATGACGATTTCAAGACGATCGGGATATTAAAAGGGAAGTGGGAATATCACTCCTATCAAAAGAAGGGGTTTTCAACCCCTTCAGGAAAGATTGAAATCTACTCTGAAAAGTTGAAAGCATGGGGATACGATCCACTCCCATCGTACATTGATTTATCGCCATCTGTGGAAGAATCTCTCAAAGAGTATCCACTCATCTTCACCTCTGCCAAAGACCCCTTCTATTTTCATTCGGCCTACCGTAATATACCGTCTCTTCGAAAACTCTCTCCGGATCCTATTCTTTTGATTCATCCTGACACTGCCTTTCAAACAGGAATTAAGGAGGGCGATTGGGTCGCCGTCGAAACCCAAAGGGGGTCGATTCGTCAGAAAGCGAAACTGGATCATGAGATTGACCCACGGACCATTGTCCTCAGCTTTGGCTGGTGGTTTCCAGAGAGAAAAGACCTCGAACTTTGCGGTTGGAAAGAATCGAACCTCAATGTTCTGACAGATAACAATCCCCCTTATGAACCGGCAATTGGCTCCATCCCCCTTCGAGCCATCCCCTGCCGCATTAATAAATCGAATCCCTTTTAATGTAACTGTAATTCCTCAGTTGTGGGGAATTATTGGTTATGGAGTTATCCCTTTTTCTCGTAGCGTCCCGATTTAGTCGGGACGGACTCCGCCCCCAATAAATGAGGGCGCTACATATATTATAAAAATCTCTCCCCATAACTGAGGGATTACATGTAACTTTTCAATTTCCTTGACAATTCCGTCAAAATGGATAGAATTCAAAGAATTTAATTCGCGGGGTTAATTCCTCTGAAAACCCTGGTTACAGGAGGAACAGGATTCATCGGAAGTCATCTCGTCGAGGCCCTTCTCCAGAGGGGGGATGAAGTCCGGTGCCTCGTCCGGAAGAAAAGTGAGCTCAAATGGTTGAAAAACCTTCCTGTTGAATTGGTGGAGGGTGACTGTACGGAGAGGGCTTCCTTAGGGGATGCGGTAAAAGGCGTTGATCAGGCCTTTCATTCCGCTGGTGTCACCAAGGCGATCGATGAGAAAACCTACTTTGAGGTAAATGCGAAGGGAACAGAAAACCTGATCCATGCCTGTCTTGAAGAGAATCCCAATCTCAGGAAATTCATCTATCTTTCAAGCCAGGCTGCCGCAGGTCCCTGTCAAAATGGAGGAAGAAAGAAGGAGTCCGATTATTGTGAACCTGTTTCTTCCTACGGCCGGAGCAAGCGGCGAGGAGAGGAGTTTTGCCTCGAACACAGTCATGAGATTCCTTGCGTCATCCTCCGTCCCTCTGCGGTCTATGGGCCAAGGGACAGGGATATCTATGCCTTCTTTAAGATCCTCTCCAAAAAGATCAAGCCTAGTTTCTCGCTTCAGGAACAGCATATCAGTCTCTGCTATGTCCATGACGTCATCCAGGCCGCTCTTCTGGCCTCCGATGCCAAAGAGTCCGCGGGTGAGATCTTCTTTCTCTCGGATGGGCATGATTACCGGCTTGATAAAATCGGCGATCTATTTGAAGAGGCGATGGATATCCATGCCTATCGAATTCCTATTCCAGGGTGGGTGGTTTCTGGAATCGCCTCCTTCTCGGAATTTCTTTCGAAGTTCTCAGGAAAGCCTCCCCTGATCAATAAGGGCAAGGTGGAGGAGATGGTGCAGAAGAATTGGCTCTGTGACATCACAAAAGCGAAGACCCTTCTGGGTTTTGAACCACGGTTCTCTCTTGCAGAAGGTTTAAAAATCACTTATGAATGGTATCGAAAAGAAAATTGGCTATAATATCTCCCTCACCCCATCCCTCTCCCCGGCGAGATTGTGTTGTAATGAGGTTAATGGGTAACTCTTGGCGGAGCGGGTGGTGGGGTGAGGGGCCGAAATATTAGAAGAAATTTCTCAGGGTTAAGCATGTAAGAATTAAAAGGGGTGGGTTATGGATGTCTTTGAAAAATGTGCGAAGGTAAATGAACAGGTTCGAGAGGTCTATGACAGTGGCAACTACTTTTTCTTTCGCAAGATCGAATCCGCCCAGGATTCCGAGGTCATGGTCAACGGAAGACGGGTGATCATGGCCGGTTCCAACAACTACCTCGGTTTGACCAATCACCCGAGGGTGAAGGAAGCCGCCATCAAAGCCATCGAAAAGTTCGGAAGCGGCTGTGCAGGTTCACGCTTTCTCAACGGAAACCTTGAGATCCATGAGGAATTGGAGAAAAAGCTGGCCCGTTTCTTCCGGAAAGAAGCCGCCCTTGTTTTTGCCACGGGCTATCAGACCAACCTCGGAGCCATCTCCGCGCTCGTGGGCCGGAATGATGTTGCTATCATCGACAAATATGATCATGCCAGTATTATTGACGGCTGCCGCCTCTCTTTCGGAAAGGTGAAGAAGTTCCGCCACAATGACATGAAAGATCTCGAAAGGGTCCTTGAAGGGGCGAAGGATAAGGGGAAATTGATCATTGTGGATGGTGTCTTCAGCATGGAGGGCGATATTGCCGACCTTCCGCCAATCGTCAAACTGGCCAGGGTTTATGGCGCCAGAGTCATGGTCGACGATGCCCATGGCGTCGGGGTCCTGGGAGCAGGAGGAAGGGGCGCGGCGGAACATTTTGGATTGGAGAATGAAGTCGATCTGATCATGGGCACCTACAGCAAATCGCTTGCCGCCATCGGAGGATTTGTCGCTGGATCCTGGGAGGTCATCAATTACATCAAACACACAGCCCGCTCCATGATCTTCAGCGCCAGCCTTCCGCCTGCGCTGGTTGCCTCTGTAAGCACGGCCCTGGACATTATTGAAGAACAGCCTCAGCTCATCACACAACTCTGGATAAACACAAGGAAGATGCTTCAGGGCTATAAGGATCTGGGTTTTGATACCGGAACGAGTGAGACGCCCATCGTCCCGATTATCATCGGTGACACCCTGAAGGTCTTTGGAATGTGCAAACTTCTCTTTGAGAATGGTGTCTTTGTCAATCCGGTGGCGAGTCCCGCAGTCCCTCCCGGAAGAGAACTTCTCAGAACGAGTTATATGGCAACCCATACGGAGGAACAGTTGGATAGAGTCCTGGAGGCCTTTAAAAAGGTCGGGAAACAGATGGGCCTGATCTGACGGAAGCCAACGGAATGACAGCGCAGGAGCTCACCCTTCAGGAGGTTAAAAACCGGCACGATCTCATGACCTTCATTCAATTCCCCTGGAAGGTTTATCAGGGGAATCCTTATTGGGTCCCGCCTCTCATTAAAGACCAGATCCAGAAATTCAGCCCGCAATCCCCCTTCCTCTCCCATGGGGAGATGGCCCTTTTCCTCGCCCGCCGGGGAGGAGAGACGGTGGGGAGAATCGCAGGCATCATTGATCATCACTATATTCAGTTTCATCAGGAGAAGGTGGGGTTTTTTGGATTCTTTGAATCGATGGAAGATGCTGATGTAGCCCGCTTGCTTCTCTCATCTGTCGCCGCCTGGCTCAGGGAACGGGGAATGGAGAAGATGGCAGGCCCCATGAATCCATCAACCAATGATGAGTGCGGTCTTCTGATCGATGCCTTCGATTCCTCTCCCTGTCTCATGATGCCCTATAACCCTCCTTACTACCCTGCCCTGCTCGAGGATTGGGGTCTCCATAAGGTAATGGACCTCTACGCTTACTGGCTTGAAAAAACCGTTTTTAACTATGACCGCCTCGAACGCATTACAGGCCGGATTTTGAAAAGAGAGCCCGAGCTTTCTGTGCGGCCGTTAAACCTTCGCCGTTTCGACGAAGAGTTAAAGACCATCAAGGACATTTACAATAACTCCTGGAGTAAAAACTGGGGGTTTGTTCCCATGACCGAAGAGGAGATCGACGATCTGGCAAAAAACCTTAAGCCGATCATCGTTCCCGAGATTGTCCTCTTTGCCTACTGGGGAGAGACGCCCATTGGCTTTTCGGCTGCCCTTCCGGACTATAATGTTGTCCTCAAACATCTCGATGGAAAGCTCGGGCTTCTGGGGTCGATCAAGTTTCTCTACTTTGCAAGGAAGATCAAGACCGTCCGGATCATGCTTCTGGGGGTGAAACACTCCTTTCAGAAAAGGGGCGTGGAAGGCCTCCTCTATATCGAAACCTTTAAGAGAGGGACCCGAAAGGGTTATCCGCAGGGAGAATGTTCCTGGATTCTTGAGAATAACCTCCTGATGCAGCATGGCATCGAGGCGATGGGAGGGAAAAGATACAAAACTTACCGGATCTATGAAACACGGATCTGATACATACACATTGAATCGTTTGTGTTATTAGTCAGTCCATAATTGTATAGACACTTAAGATAAATCCCTCCTTCCCTCCCTTTGCCAAAGGGAGGAATTACCCCTCTTTGGAAAAGAGGGGCGAGGGGAGATTTTCAGAAGAGTATGTCTTCTCAATTATGGACTCCTTATTAATTCCGTTTCCACCATCGATAAAGCCCGGGCGCAATGAGAATACACCCCGCGGCCAATACAGCTCCGGCGATAAGATCGATGACATAGTGGTATCGCAGATAGACCGTAGAGAGAACGAGGCCGCAGACGATGGGGAAAAAGATGGTAAAGATGGTTTTTTCATGGCGCTTTGCCAGGAATAAAACCATGAGGGCGATCTGAGTATGTCCGCTGGGCATACAATCCCGTTTGTTATGTTCTATGGCATTCAAGAGATCCCTGACAAGGTCGCTCAAGAAGGCTCCTTCCAGCGGGACGGTTTGGAGATGGGAAAGGGTAAATCGGGGGCCAATGGCAGGAAAGAGGACATATCCGATGAATGAAATATAGTACCCAAAGGAAAGGATAAATAGGGTCTGATGAAATTCCTCTTTTCGACCCTTCAGATAGAGGGTGACAACGAGAATGACCGGAAGAAAATAGTAACTGATATAAGCCAGGGACATGAGATCCGTGAACCAGGGATTAATCCATCGTTCCATCCAGACGGTGGGATGAACGCCGAATAGAAGAAAGTCAATGCGGATCAAATAGGGATCGATATCAGGCTGAAGATATTGAATCATATTGCCGAGAGATTGGTAGATGAGGATGATGAAGGCAATGGGGGAGAAGTCGTTCAACAACCCTCCGACCCCTCCCCATCTTTTTCGATCAGAGGATACCTTCAATGCCCAAAGAAGGCCGAACAGCAGGCCGTAAAAGAGGAGCTGGGACCGCCAGAGAGGGATCTGTCCCCGGAAGAAAAAAACCAGAAGAGAGAGGCCAATAACGAAGAAAAGGGTCAGCCCTTCAGTAGAAGCAATTCGTTTCATGGAAAAAGTTCTATACCCTAAATCGATTAAAAGATCAAGAACATTGAGTACCCCAAAAACAGAGGTAGGAATTCTCCATCATTCCCCTCTCCCTTGACGGGAGAGGGTTAGGGTGAAGGTGATAAATCACCAGAATGGTTACCCCTCCCCTTAGTCCCCTCCCGCAAGGGGAGGGGATTTACGGTGGACGGTAAATTTCTATGTCGGGATTTGGGAGTGTTTTTTGAGTAACCTCTCAGTTATGTTTTTTTATCCCCCTTTGGTCTCCGACCCAGAGCGGTCACTGACCCGGAGGGCAAAGGGGGATAAAGGGGGATTTTAAAATTATGTTTGGAATCCCGCGAAACGCGGGACTCCCCCCACCCCTGGTTGCCAAACTAACCGTGTCCCATAAGTCGGGGGCTGGACACAAGGAGGGAACGTACGACTGGTGCAATTGAGGTTTTGGCATACCCCACCCCCACCCCTGCCTGCGCCGAAGCGGCTTCGCGCAGGCAGGCTGAAGGGGAGGGTAATCGTCACGCGCTTCGCGTGATTCCTCCCCCTTCAAGGGGGAGGTCAGGAGGGGGATGGGGAATCTATCAGGGCGCCCCTTGTGTCCAGCGCCCCTATTTATGGGTAAGGATCAGTTTGCCAAAGAGGGGTAATTAATAACATTTTTTGAGGAGGCATTCAGATGCGGTATTCGAGATATTTCCTTCCCACATTGAAGGAACTCCCATCCGAGGCAGAAGTCCCAAGCCACCAGTTGATGCTTCGGGCAGGAATGATCCGAAAACTGACATCCGGCATCTATTCCTACCTGCCTTTGGGCCTGCGATCCATACGAAAAGTGGAGGCCATCATCCGTGAAGAGATGAATCGGGCCGGAGCCATCGAGGTTCTGCTTCCCTTTGTCCAGCCGGCCGAACTCTGGCAGGAAAGCCGCCGCTGGGAAGAGTATGGGAAAGAACTGGCCAGATTTAAGGACCGCCACAATCGGGACTGCTGTCTCGGGCCGACTCATGAGGAGGTCATCACGGATGTCGCGCGCAGGGAAATAAGGTCCTACCGACAGATGCCCGTCAATCTCTACCAGATCCAGACCAAGTTCAGGGATGAAATCCGGCCCCGTTTCGGGGTGATGCGCGCCCGTGAGTTCATCATGAAAGATGCCTACAGTTTTGATATGGATGCGAAGGGCGAAGAGGCGAGCTACCGTAACATGGTCGATGCCTATAGTCGAATATTTACGCGGTGTGGTTTGAAATTCAGAGCGGTGGAAGCCGAGTCCGGGCTGATCGGAGGGACCTATTCTCATGAATTTATGGTCCTGGCCGAGACCGGCGAAGAGACGATTGTGAGCTGCACCCGCTGTTCTTACGCGGCAAATATTGAAAAGGCTAATTTTAGAAGATCGGAAACAGGAGCCTCTCCCCCCGATCCGAAAATATTTGAACCCCTCCAGAAAGTGTTGACCCCCGATCAGCGAACCGTGGAGGAGGTGACTCAATTTCTTAATGTTTCGGCCAGGGACCTGGTCAAAACGCTCATCTTTGTATCGGATAAAGGTTGGGTGGCCGCTCTGGTCCGGGGTGATCATGAGATCAGCGAGAAGAAGCTTAAAATCATTCTTGGAACGGATGATCTCCAATTGGCCGACGAGGGAACAGTGGAGAAGGTCTCCCATTCTCCCAAAGGGTTTGCCGGCCCCATGGGTCTCTCCGTTCCCATCTTCGCTGATCTGGACATTCAGACCATGGCTAACTTTGTGACCGGCGCCAACGAAAAGGACCATCATCTCAGCCATGTCAATACAGGCCGGGATTTTAAAGTCTCCGGGTTTGCCGATATACGAAAATTTGCTCCTGGGGACCTTTGCCCCCACTGTGGAGGAGAGACAAGACTGGATAAGGGCATTGAAGTGGGGCACACTTTCAAACTCGGCACCAAATATAGCAAGGTATTGGGCGCCACCTATCTGGATGATAAGGGAATGGAGAAAGAGATCGTCATGGGATGTTACGGCATCGGTGTGGGGAGAACGGTGGCTGCCGCAATCGAGCAGTCCTATGATGAGAATGGAATCATCTTCCCCATGCCCATCGCTCCCTTCCAGGTCCTGATCCTGCCTGTGAATATGAAGATTGATTCTCTCAGAAAGGCGGCCGAAGAAATCTATCAAGCGCTTCTTGAGGAAGGGGTTGAAGTCCTCTTTGATGACCGCGAAGAAAGCCCTGGAGTGAAGTTCAAAGATGCCGACCTCATCGGAACCCCCCTGAGATTGACGCTGGGGGAGAAGAATTTGAAGAAAGGGTTGATCGAGATCAAGAAAAGGAAGACAGGGGAAATCCTTCTGGTGAAGAAAGAGGAGGCGGTCTCTAAGATTCAGGAGATGATACGGATGGAGATGGCCCCTCACCCTTCCCCTCTCCCCTGAGGGGAGAGGGCGGGGTGAGGGGTATTCCGAATCTTGCCTCGGTGGCCCTCTGAAAGCGGGGCCGGTAGATCAGTTCAAAGGCAACTTCTTTTTCTGGAAAAAGATTCAACGCCGCCCTTTTCACCTCTTCGACTAATCCGAATGCCTCATCGAGTGGAAGGTCGTCCTGCTGGATAGACCGGAGGGAGAGATCAACCAGAAATCTTAAAAATCGAATCCTTCGATTTTCTTCTTTGATTTCCTGATTTTCCATTTCTCAGTTATTTATAACAGGGAAGGAACTGCTTGTAAAGAAAAACTGAATGTGATAGATTCCCGAATATAAGGAAGCATGAGATGGATCCAATGACCCCAACCAGCCCTAAAGACAGGATCATCTTCGCCCTCGATGTCGAACATTTTACAGAGGCCCGGCAATGGGTCACACTTTTAAAGGACCGTGTGGGCATCTTTAAAGTGGGAAAACAGCTCTTCACTCACTCCGGGCCAAAAGTGATCGACATGATCTGCCAGAAGGGGCAAAAGGTCTTTCTCGACCTCAAATATCATGATATCCCCAATACCGTGGCTAAGGCTGGAGAGGAGGCCACGAAACATCAGGTGGCCGTGTTCAACCTCCATGCCCTTGGAGGCTTCGAGATGATGAAAAAGACGGTTGAGGCTTCAAAGGCGATTTCGAAAAGCCTTAACCTTCCCCGGCCGATCATCCTCGCCGTCACGATTCTCACCAGTATGGATGAAGAGAGTTTGCAGGAGGTGGGGATACCGGGCCCTCTGATCGAGGAGGTGGGACGACTTGCCCTCCTCTCGCAAAAGGCGGGAGTGGATGGAGTGGTTGCCTCCCCTCAAGAGATAGGGATCATCCGTCAGCGGTGCGGAGAGAAGTTTTTGATCGTCACGCCGGGCATTCGTCACCCTTCTGATAAAAAAGATGACCAGAAGAGAACATTAACTCCGAGAGAAGCCATTGAAGCCGGAGCCGATTATCTCGTGATCGGCCGACCGATCAAGGAAGCAAAAGACCCCATTGAGGCTGTCCAGAAAATAGTAGAAGATATTTCGTAATCGAATCCCCCTCACCCCATCCCTCTCCCCGATGGGGAGAGGGGAAGGGTGAGGGGGAATGTCTCAGATCATTTACGGCATCCATCCTGTCAGGGAGGCATTAACATCACCTTCCCTCCGCTTTCAGAAGATTTTGGTTTCTGCCCGGAATCCCTCCCCTTCCCTTCAATCCATTCTCGACCTCGCTCAGAAAAGGAATATTCCTCTAACCTTTACGGATAAGGAAGCCCTTGGAAAGATGGCCGGAGGAGGTCTCCATCAGAACATCATCGGAATTGTCGAGGAAACTTTCTATGCGGGTTTGGAAGAGATGCTCGTCCGGCCCAAAAAAGAAGAGACAAAAGCCCTCTTTCTCATCCTCGATGGGATTCAGGATCCGCAAAACTTCGGATCCCTTATCCGCACTGCCCTGGGATGCGGAGTCCAGGGGATCATCATCCCAAAAGACAGGGCGGTTGGGATCACTCCTGTCGTGATCAAAGCCTCTGCAGGAGCGGCTGCCCATATGCCCGTTGTCCGGGTTGTCAATATTGCGATGACAATCGACCGCCTGAAAAAAGAGGGAATCTGGGTCTACGGCTCTTCGGGGGAGGGAAAGGATCTGATCTACGATCTCGATCTCAATATCGATCTCGCGATCGTCATCGGCGCCGAGGGAAAAGGGATCAGGCCTCTGGTCAAGAAGAAGTGCGATCGCCTCTTCTCGATCCCGATGAAGGGTCCTGTATCTTCCTTCAATGCCTCCGTCTCAGGAGGAATGATTCTTTATGAAGTGATGCGGCAACGTGCTTTTCATAAATAGCCTCAAGGGTGTAGGTTGAGGCTTTAGCATACCCCACCCCCACCCCTCCCCTCCCCCCTGCCTTCGCCGAAGCGGCTTCGCGCAGGCAGGCTGAAGGGGAGGGAAATAGCCATGCGCTTTGCATGATTCCTCCCCCTTCAAGGGGGAGGTCAGGCCGCCGGCTTGGAGAGCCTCTGGCTCGGAGAGAGGGGGATGGGGGATTTGGATAATATAAAATGATCACAATTCTGAGACCCGGGCAGGCTCCCCTGAAAATTGAATTTATCCTTATTGATTTTGAAGGGACACTCGCTTTGGATGGACGAGTCCATCCAAAGGCAAAAGACAAGATCAACCTCCTCTCCAAACGGACAAAACTATTCGTTTTTACAACCGGAGAGAAAACGTTGGTAGAAGAAAGATTGAGAAAGGTTAATGCGGAAATCGTCTATGTAGCTGAAAGTGAGGCCTCCCGGCAGAAGCTCGATCTATTGCGTCAACTTGGCCCCGGCAAAACGGTTTCCATCGGCAACGGTGCGGATGATGCGGTGATGATTGAAGAGGCAGGTCTCGGTATCTGCATTATTGGCAAAGAGGCGGCGGCAGGAGAAGCCCTCAGGAGGGCTGACCTTGTGGTGACAAATATCCTTGATGCCCTTGACTTCTTATTGAAGCCACTCCGCCAAAAAGCCACACTCGGTAAATAAAAGATCAATGGACAATGGTCAATTATCAATTTCCAATTAGCATTTCATATTACTTTTTTCCATTGCGCCTTGGTCATTGACCATTGATAAATGTTCATTGGTTTTTAAGCTATGTTTCCTTACTATTTCATCCGTTTTAGCGGCCCATTGCTCCTTATCCTGGTGGGATTTAAAATCCTCTCCGGTTATGCCGCCACAGGAAAGATTGGCGGACCATCCTGGCTCTCCGCTCTTCACGTAAATCAAACCTTCGATTTTTTTCTCCTCTTTCTCGTTATCTTTCACGCCTTTTACGGGCTTCGGCTCTTTTTAATCGACTTAGGAATGGTGAAAAAGGAAAACCTCCTCTTCTGGGTCTTTACCATAATGGGCGTCGGGTTGTTTGCTATCTCATACTTTTACTTTTTTTGACGAACATTCAACGTATCCCCTCGGTTATGATTTGTTTGAGTGTGCTATAATTCGTAGCTCAGCCCTTCAGGGCTGATATTTCAGGGCTAAAGCCCTGAGTTACATATTCGGTAAAGTATTTATCCTTCGTAACTGGGGATTATCATCGCAAGGAAGGGATCCTTCTAAAGGATTACGTGGAAATTCTCTCACATGACATTTTAATCATTGGCGGGGGGCTTGCAGGGTTGAGGGCGGCCATCGAAGCCCAAAAGGCCGGCAGAGATGTCGCTATTCTCTCTAAGGTTCACCCTCTCCGTTCCCACTCCGTCGCTGCTCAGGGCGGGATCAATGCGGCTTTTGACAATGTCCCTGCCCCCGTAAACGATTCCTGGGAAAATCATTCCTTTGATACGATTAAAGGGAGTGACTATCTCGCTGACCAGGATGTTGTGGAGATCATGTGCAGGGAGGGCCTGGAACGGGTCATTGAAATGGAACGCTGGGGCACCCTGTTCTCCCGGACAGAGGATGGAAAGATTGCTCAGAGGCCCTTTGGCGGCGCCGGTTTTCCACGGACTTGCTATGCCGCCGATCGCACCGGTCATAATCTCCTTCATGTCCTTTATGAACAGGTCACAGGCCTTCGAATCCCTGTTTATGAAGAATGGCATGCCCTCTCTTTGGTTGTAGCCGAAGGCCGGTGTATTGGAATTCTTGCCTTTCCTCTCTTTGAGGAGAGGACCGTTCCCATTCAGGCAGAGGCGACGATTCTTGCAACCGGAGGATATGGCCGGATCTATCTCAGGTCAACCAATGCGATCATTAATACGGGGAGGGGCTGTTATCTGGCATACCAGGCAGGCCTCCCTCTTGAAGACATGGAATTCGTCCAGTTTCATCCCACCAGTCTATTTGGAACGAATATTTTGATTACAGAGGGAGCCAGGGGAGAGGGGGGATATCTGGTCAATGTGAAGGGTGAGCGTTATATGGAACGCTATGCTCCTCATCTGATGGAGCTCGGGCCCAGAGATATTGTTGCCAGGGCAACCCAGCGGGAGATTGACGAAGGCGGAGGGTTCGAAGGTCAATATGTCCATCTCGATCTCAGACATTTAGGAAGGGAAAAAATATTGGATCGCCTTCCTGGAATTCGCCAGATCGCCATGGATTTCGCAGGAATTGATCCCATCCTGAACCCTATTCCGATTCAGCCTGCACAGCACTACTCCATGGGAGGAATTCCAACAAATGTTGATGGAGAAACTCCTCTCCCGGGTCTTTATGCAGCCGGGGAATGCGCCTGCGTCAGCGTTCATGGGGCTAATCGCCTGGGTGGAAATTCTCTTCTGGAAACTCTGGTCTTCGGGGCGAGGGCCGGAAGGAAGGCTGCTTCCAATGTAAACCCCGTTAGAAATTCCAGGGGCATGATTTCTAACGGGGTAAAGGGGGAAAAAGGAGATTTCAATCCATTGGCCTTTCAAAACCAATCCGCGGCATTTCAATCCGGTCTTCATGACCTCTCTTCAAGAAAAGAGGGGGAACCCTGTTTTCGCCTGAGAGACGAGTTGAAAGCCCTGATGACCGATCAGGTAGGAATTTTCCGGAGGGAATCAGATCTCCTCTCAGCAAAGGAAAAGATCAGAGAGTTGAAGGAAAGGTTTGGAAGGATCGGTATCAAACAGAAAAGACTCGCCTTTAATAATGAATGGATCCAGTATCTTGAACTGGAAGGGATGCTTCATGTGGCAGAGGTCATTACGGAGGGCGCGTTGGCCCGAAAAGAGAGCCGGGGTTCCCATTTTCGAACCGATTATCCGGAACGGGATGACGAGCATTGGCTTCGCCACACCTTTGCCTACAAGACACCAGCGGGAGCCAGGCTCGAATACAAAGAGGTGAAGATTACGACCTATCCTCCGAAGGAAAGGACCTATTAAAGTGAATGGTTAAGCTTAGGGCTGAAGCGAATCATTATGGAAACATCCGCCTTAATATTGAAAATCAAACGTTACAATCCTGAGAAGGACCCGCCCCGTTGGACGGAAACCTTCAACGTTGATACGAAAAAAGGAATGAATCTCCTGGAGGCATTACTGCAGATTCAGGATGAACAGGATCCAACGCTATTCTTCCGCTATTCCTGCCGGGGGGCGGTCTGCGGCTCCTGCGGGATGAAGGTCAATGGTAAACTGGCGCTGGCCTGCCGGACTCCGGTGGAGGGGCTGTTAGAAGAAACAACACTGATTGAACCCCTTCCCTTCTTCCCTGTGATCCGGGATCTCATTGTGGATATGTCTCCCCTCTTTGAGCACTTCAGGAAGATTGAGCCCTATCTTCATGGAAAGCCTGTGATGCCCGAGCGCGAACATATCATGACCGAGGAAGAACGGAAAGCGGTTGATCCTTATATTCAGTGTATCCTCTGCGGAATCTGTTTTGGGGTTTGCCCTGCCTTCAATAGGGAGGCCCTATTTTTTGGGCCGGCCATCTTGGCGAAGGCTTTCCGTTTTTTGCTTGATCCAAGGGACAGGAGGGACAAGGAAATCCTTGAATCAGTCAATCATCATCAGGGGGTTTGGGGATGCAATACGGTTTTCCAATGTGTGAAGGTCTGTCCGAAGGAAGTTCCGCCTACCCACGCCATCGTCAAAATGAGAAGAAACATTTTGAAATACCGACTCGTCTCTTTCTTCTCACGATTTTCGTCATTATGCCGAAGTTCATCGAAATGAGTTTCTTCTCCTGATCCCTTATCACCCTATCTCGCCATCCCATGTAAAAAATACAGGGCCAACTTTATATGTAGATTACTACCTCTTTGTACCTAATCGAATTTTGAAGGTTTTACCCCGAAACTCTTTAATACGTATGATTACAGGCGTCCCGCTTCGAGGAAGCTGAAGTAGTTGTTCCGATTGAAGATGATGTGGTCCAACAACAAAGGTAAACGAGGTCCTCGCGACGGGCGTGGACGGTGCTGCGGATAACGGGATCGGCAGCCTTCTCCTCGGTGACCTGTTTAATATAGAGCGCTTCCTCATCACTGATGTCGAACTTGGCGCGAATCCCAGCGATCATGTCTTGAATAGACACCTTCTTGTGCGGAGGGCCTGAGCCTTTTTAACCTGTGCCAGGCTTTAGTTTCACCTCACCCCCTGCGCTTCGCACCTCACACCAGAGAATTAGCGCAGAATGCAGAGATGGGTAGATGCAGTTGCGTTTGAGTTGACTTCATCAAGCTCGCCATTTTTTTGTCATTATGTGGAATGGAAGCTAAAAGGTCAATATGGATTTATCGGCGGCTATCCCCCCTCAGTTATTGGTGGTTTTATCCCCTTTTGCAAACTAACCGTGTCCCATAAGTCGGGGGGCTGGACACAAGGAGGGAACGTACGACTGGTGCAATTGAGGTTTTGGCATACCCCACCCCCACCCCTGCCTGCGCCGAGGCTCCGGCAGGCAGGCCAACCCTCCCCCTGAAGGGGAGGGTAATCGCTATGCTCCTCCTAATGAAAGGGAAGGTAATCCCCACGTTCCTCCCCCTTCAAGGGGGAGGTCAGGAGGGGGAGGGGGAATCTATCAGGGTGCCCCTTGTGTCCAGCGCCCCTATTTATGGGTAAGGATCAGTTTGGCAAAGGGGATAAAGGGGGATTTTAAAATTGGGTTGAGAAAATCTCTCCTTGCCCTTCTTTTCCAAAGAGGGGTATAAGGATACATTTATATTATTTGAACCAAAAACTGTGGGATTATCGGCGGCTTCAGTTATTTTGAGAATTGAAAGGCGATCCTTCGGATTATAGATAGACGATCACTCATCCAGCACTTTCCGGACCACCTGGAGCATCTGGTTGATATTAAAAGGTTTAGGAACAAATGCCTTTGCTCCTGTTTCAATCGGATTGTCTGAAGTGACATCAGGGGAGTAACCGCTGGCAATCACGACCTTTGCCTTCGGATTAATCTCAAGGATTTTTTCCAGACACTTCTTTCCGCCCATCCCTGGCATGATCAAATCTAAAATGACTAAATCTATCCTTTCATCCCCTCTCCGGTAAATCTCCAGGGCGCTCTCCCCATCAGAAGCCTTAAGCACGGTATAGCCCGATCTGAGAAGGATTCGCTCACCCAATTCCTGAATCGGCTTTTCATCGTCCACTAATAAAATCGTCTCCTTCCCTCCCACCAGTATTTTTTCTTCTACTGGACCCTCTATCGTAATTCTGTCTTCAATGACAGGGAAGTAGACCGAAAAGGTCGTGCCTTTGCCCGGTTGACTGAAGCACTGGATGTGCCCTCCATGGCTCTTCACAATCCCATAGACCATGGCAAGACCAAGCCCCGTTCCTTTTCCAACTCCTTTGGTGGTGTAGAAGGGTTCAAAGATATGCTCGAGTGTTTCTTTTTTCATGCCATGGCCGGTGTCAGAAACGGTTAAAAGGACATGCTCCCCGGGATGGGCTTCCAGGTTCCCGCTGCAATAGGATTCATCCAGAAAAATATTTTTTGTACCGATGATTAATTTACCCCCCTCTGGCATGGCATCCTTTGCATTGACAGACAGGTTCATGAGGATTTGTTCCATTTGAGCCGGATCGGCGTTGATCACCCCTAAGTCGTCTGTCAGCCGGAGCTCAACATGAATCATTTTAGGAATGGTTCTCTGAAGAAGCTTCTGAACCTGTCTCACCTCTATGTTCAGATCCACCGGTCTCAACTTGCTCTGAACCTTCCGGCCGAAGGTGAGGATCTGCTGAGTCAGCTCAGCCCCTCTCTGGGCTGCACGTTTGATTTGCTGGAGCTCCTGGGAGATGGATTTTCCCACTTCCTCATGAAGCAGAATTTCGGCGTAGCCCAAAACTGTCTGAAGGAGATTATTAAAATCATGAGCAATGCCGCCGGCGAGGGTGCCCACGGCCTCCATCTTCTGCGCCTGCTGAAATTGGGCCTCCAGCCTTCTCTGGGGAGTGATATCCCTCATGAAACAGAGGACAGCGGGTCTCTCTTCCCATTTGATAAGAACCGCATTGAGTTGGACCCATAATTCTTCACCGGCTTTATTGAGTATTCGGAAAGAATAGTTATTTTGAACTTCCTCCCCATTGAGCCTCTGTTTATGCCTCTCGATCACCATCTCCCTATCCTCAGGATGGATTAGATTGATGAAGGGGGTGGTGGCGTATTCCTCGGCGGAGATCCCGGTTATATCGAGGGCGCTCGGATTTGGGAATTTGATCATTCCATCCTGGGCAATGAAGATGGCATCGTTCGCATTAGCTACCACGGAACGGTACTTCTCTTCCGATAACTGAAGGGCTTCCTCCATTCGCTTCCGTTCGGTGATATCGCGTGATATGCCCAGAACAGCCCCCACGTCTTCGGACTCCTTCGCAATGGGGGTTAACCAGGTCCCCAGCCATACTTCCCCGTTCGGAAACTGGATTTTATTCTCACCATAGAAAGGCTTCCCGGTCTCAAAAACTTTCTGAAGATTCGCTTTTTGTCGTTTGGCAATTTCATGTGGAAACAATTCTTCCTGTAACTTTCCGATGATCTGCTCCGGAAGGGTGCGAAACTGGCTGGCCGCAAAATGATTTACATATTGCACATAACCTTTACGATCGATGATGAAGATCATATCGTGTGCTGTTTCCGCCAATATCCGGTACCGTTCTTCACTCTCCTGGAGCTTAATCTCAGCCCTTTTTCGTTCTGTAATATCTCTGGTCACATGAACAGAGCCAATAACCTGGCCTGCCTCATCAACAATGGGCGTCGTCGCTATTTCAAAAATACCTCCCAAATAGGGCTCTTCCACCTCTGCCTTGGCAGGTTTTCCTGTTTTGAGAGTGATCTCATGAGGGCAGAAATCAGGCGGCGCTTCGGTTCCATGAATTAATCTATAACATGTCTCTCCCAGGACTTCCTGAGGTTTCTTTTTAAGGAGATGCGCTGCTGCATGATTTAGGCGCAAAATACGATTATTTCTGTCAAGGATAAAGATTGGGTCTGCGACAGAATCAAATGTCCGTTCCCAATCCCTTAGCGACCCCTGAAGAGACATGAATGCCTGATCCAATCTGTCGTACATCTGGCTAAAAGCTTTTGCAAGATTGCCAATCTCATCGGAGGATTGCATTGTTTTCAGTTCCTCCTGCAGGTCTTTCTTTTGCTTCCGAAACTCATCTCCCTTGATTTCTCTCTCTTGACCCATTCCCATGGCTACTTTCCGAAGCTTCACCAATGGTTCGGTCAGTCTCCTGACAGCCAATGCTCCTATCCCAACAGCGATCAGAAGAGCAGCCATCGTGCCCCACATCATCCGGGTACGCGCCTTTTTGATAGGGGCAAACGCCTCAATTCTGGGCTCCTGGGCCCCGAGAATCCAGTCGGTCCCCCGAATACTCTTTAACGAGAGGAGCATGGGAACGCCTCTTGTATTCACGGTCTCACCGACTCCCTCAAATCCTTCTATGGCTGCATCCAGTAATTTATTGGCGCCGGAGGGAATATCTCTTTGTAAGATCCTTTTGTCCTCCGGATGAAGAATCATCAGCCGGGTTTTATCAAAAATATAAATATACCCTGTTTGGCCGATCTTCGTCTTCCGTATTCCGCCTAAAACATCGGGATGGAGAAGCTGGGCAGAACATCTCAGAAGTCCCAGAATCTGATTCGAAGATCCTCGCAACAAGGCGGTAAAGGTCAAAACCGGTTCTGCGTTTCTTGCCGATCGATAGGGAACTCCGATAATGCCTTGCTGCTTCTCCATGGTTATTTTGAAATATTCAAGAAAGGCGAAGTTTTCCCCTCTGGTTTCGGGGTGGGGAGGATAATCTGCCCAGAGGTTCCCTTTCATGTCGTGGATGAACATTCCATTTTCGAATTTTGGATAGATTTCTGCTATCTTCTTAAGCTGTCCCTCAATGACGGAGGTATTTTTCTTCTCGAGCGCTTCTTTGGATAGAGAGGAAGCGATGGCCTCCGCGTCATTCAGGGTGTCGTCCAAAATTCTTGAGACCGATTCCGAGGAGACGCTGGAAACGCTTTTCAAGCCGTCAAAAACTGATTTTCTAAGAGAGTCTTCAAGAAAACGGAGGAAGCGGAAGGCGACGAAACTTGAGATCACGATGATGAGGAACGCAAGAAGAAGGGAGGTCTTGGTCCGAAGCGACATAGGAATCCTTTCTTTGCTAAAAAATAAAACCTAATGATCATTCAAAGGGGTTAAGCCCGCCTCAACCATTGACTCTTTTCTGTTGTAGATGCATGTTGTCGGAATTATTCAACACATTCCTTTAAATTTCAAGGTTTGAGGTTAAATGGGTTCGGCATCCCGTTTTGAAGAAGCATTAGGCTAAGGTTAGGGTAAGGATGCCAGTTTGGTGTATAGGTAATGGCAAGGGTTTAAATTATTAACCCTAACCCATCGACCTTTCAGCAGACGGGCTTCGTAGCCTTAACCCCTCAACATAGCCCAGGAGATCATTTCCATTTATCGAGGGTCTGCTCCGTTTCAAAAGGCTAAAGTGTTACTATTTCTAAAATCCTATTTTAATGGTATAAAGAGGAAGAAAGGAGCAGAGGATGATCGATTTTGAATTATACAACCGATTTCACGAGGCTTTGGGGTTAAAGGAGTCTCCATTAGGCATCTATTATACGAATGATAAACCGGAAGGGGTCGCGCCCAAAGAGGGAATTCATGTGTGCATGTTCGGTCTGCTCCAAAATGCACGAAAGAAGGGAAAGACCGTCTACTTCGACAAGACCCATTTTGGGTGTCCCGGGGGTGCATACTACATGGGTTTTTTTGAATCACCCAGGCCCAACATCGAATACTTCCTCTCCTGCGGAATTCCCGGCGAGATGGAAGGGGAGCGCTACATTAAGACACCGGAGCGGGCGAGAGAATACTTTGCCAGAATGATACCGAGGCGAGCGCCGGCAGCCTATTGTGTCTTCAAGCCCATTGACCAATTCAAGACGGATATGGAGCCAGAGGTAGTTGTTTTCTTCATTCCACCGGATATCCTTTCCGGCCTTTTCACTTTGACGAATTACGCCCTTGAACGAACAGACGCTGTTTATGCGCCCTTTGGCTCCGGCTGTGGAGCCATTCTGACCTACCCTCTGAAGGAAACGGTAAGGGAACAACCCCGCGCCGTTCTCGGAATGTTCGATGTCTCGGCAAGACCCACGGTCGAGAAGGATGTCCTCACTCTGGCCATGCCCTATTTCCTCTTTTTAAGACTCCTGGAAAATGTTTCGGGCAGTTTTCTCGAAACCGAAAGCTGGAAGAAGGTCCGGGGGAGGATAGAAAAATGACTTTTTAGGCAAGGTTAAGGGGTTAAGGTTATGAGGCCAGTTTGGTGTAAGGTCAACGTGTTAAGGTTAATGATTTATTACCTTACCGTTACCCAAAGACGAAACGGGCATCCTCACCTTCGCCCAATGACTTAATGTTCCGATCAAATATTACAAGATATCCCTCAAAAGCATCCGGGCTATCTCGGACATTTCAGGCTGTAATTCCTCAACCGTAATGGCTCACTCTTGATAACATCAACACAACTTTTGCAGCCGGGACATTCCTGCTCGCGAACAACCACCGATTTGCCGTCCTTCATCGTAAATACATTGACCGTGCAGACATCCAGACATTCCTCGCAGTTCTTGCATTTCTCACTTTCTACGGTCACTCGAAACGCCATCTTTAAAGCTCCTCAATAAGAAATCGAAGAGCCTAAACCTTTTCCAGGACCTTGCCCTGAATTCCGTTAAGAGTAGGACTCCGGGACGGTTGTTAAAAGATGAATTAAATGTAGCGTCCCGATTTATTCGGGACGATAGAATTCGCCCCCATGAAATGGGGGCGCTACGAATGATACAAACAATAAACATATACCCTGATTGGCTCAAGCCAGTCGATAGGGACGCTTTTATTCATTTGGGTAATTGAAGGAGGTTTGGTTGACAAATGGAAGAATCATCCATTATCATTTCCCCCCATGGGTAAGAATCTCGTTCAAAAAATATTTGAATCTCACCTGGTCAACGGAAGATTAGACCCCCAGGAGGATATTGCCATTTCCATAGACCAGACCCTTACCCAGGATGCCACCGGCACGATGACTTATCTTCAATTTGAAGCCCTGGAAATTCCGCGGGTAAAGACCAGGCTCTCTGTCAGTTATGTCGATCACAATATGCTCCAGACGAGTTTTGAGAATGCGGATGATCACCGGTTTCTGCAGACCTTTGCGGCAAAGTACGGAATCCTCTTCTCAAGACCTGGAAACGGCATCTGCCACCAGGTTCATCTGGAGCGGTTTGCAAAACCCGGAGAGACTCTTTTAGGCTCTGATAGCCATACGCCCAATGCAGGAGCAATGGGGATGATCGCCATCGGCGCAGGAGGTCTCGATGTAGCCATTGCCATGGGAGGCGGGCCTTACTATCTTAAGATGCCGGAGATCGTCCTGGTAAAATTGAAAGGAAGGCCCCATCCATGGGTCTCCTCCAAGGACATACTCCTCGAGCTTCTCAGGCGTTTAACCGTGAAAGGAGGCGTGGGGAAGATCTTCGAATTTGGAGGTTCCGGAGCCAGGACGCTCTCCGTCCCGGAGAGAGCAACGATTGCTAATCTGGGAGCAGAGCTGGGAGCCACCACCACGATTTTCCCAAGCGATGAGAAGACTCACGAGTTTCTGAAGGCACAGGAAAGGGAGAAAGACTGGATTTCCCTTCAGCCTGATTCCGATGCGGAATATCACCAGGTGGTCGAAATCGACCTCCGTGAGTTAGAGCCCCTCATTGCTCAACCTTCCAGCCCGGACAGAGTCACTACGGTGACAGAGGCGGCAGGAAGAGAGGTGAAGCAGGTCTGCATCGGCAGTTGCAACAATTCCTCTTATCTGGATCTGATGAGTGTGGCAAGAATCCTGAAAGGAAAGAAGATTCATCCGGAGGTGAGCCTCACTATCACCCCGGGATCGAAGCAGGTCTTTGAGATGATTGCCCGGAACGGCGCCCTGGGCGACCTCATCAGCTCTGGCGCCCGCATTCTGGAGTCAGCCTGTGGTCCTTGCATTGGAATGGGCCTCGCTCCTCCCTCTGGCGCCATTTCGATTCGGACGATGAACCGGAACTTTCCCGGCCGAAGCGGGACACCTGAGGATCAGGTCTACCTGGCCAGTCCCTATGTGGCCGCTGCCTGCGCCTTGGAAGGGTCGATCACAGATCCCAGAACATTGGGTCCAAAACCTCCTCCTGTCCCCATGCCGAAAAAATTTTTAATTGACGACAGTCTCATTCTGCCTCCCTCCTCAACCCCGGAAAAAGTGGCGATTGAACGGGGACCCAATATTAAACCTCTTCCCATCCGGGGCCCTCTGGAGGATTCCATAGAAGGTTCAGTGATTTTAAAGGTGGGAGATCATATCACAACAGATCACATCCTTCCTGCTGGAGCGAGGGTTCTCCCCCTGCGATCCAATATCCCTGCTATTTCAAAACACCTCTTTGAAAGACTGGATCCTGAATTTTTTAAGAAGGCAAAAGAGCTTGGAGGCGGATTTGTGGTAGGAGGCGAAAATTATGGACAGGGGTCGAGCCGGGAGCATGCGGCTCTGGCTCCGATGTACCTGGGGATCAAAGCCATCCTCGCAAAGTCCTATGCCCGCATTCATCGTTCCAATCTGATCAATTTTGGAATCCTCCCTCTTGTATTTGAAAGCTCCGATGAATATCTCAGGATTGAGCAGGGGGATCAACTCCGAATCACGAACCTGCGGATCGGACTTCAGGAAGGCGGCCTTCTCAGGATCGAAAACCTCACCCAACAGAGGCCATTCGAAGTTTTCCATGGGCTGAATTCCAGGGAGAAGGAGATTCTCCTTGCCGGAGGTCTATTAAACTACACCCGAAATCACGCCAAGAGCTAACCTTCAGAAAACTCCTTCGTTATTCCAAAGTCAAAAATTTGTATCAATTTAGCTCATCTTCTACAACTGCAAAAATAATATTGTGTAATTCCAATTAGATAGAGGTGCCCTAAAAGGTTCTTAGCACCACAGTTGGCTCTTTGAAAGATCTATGGTTCGTCATGATATTTCTCGAATCTTGTCCCCCTGATCTTCGATTTCATTCCCCAAAAACGCCATGGCCCGATAAAGGTGATGTAAGGACAAATCCTCCACATTGATGACTTCAGGAAGCAATCTTCGGGGATTCTTAAGGACCCAATGGCATTAAATCAACACTCAGGGATATTTACCCTGTTAGAAATAATGCCTCGTTGGAATTTCTAACGGGATTTACTCTCTGCGATTTTCACCTATTTCATAGTAAACCGACTCACCAAAAATTCTGGCCTGAATCTTTCCTTCTTCAATCAGGGGGGGGAGGTATTTATCCAGTTCATTCTGAGGAATTCCCATCCCTTTTGAAAGATCAGAGCGAGAAAGGGGTCTTCGTTTCAGAATCTCTAAAATCTCCTCCTTGATATCCCTCTCCAAGATCGGTGGTGGATGACGATCGAATTCGGAGATGATTTCAGCCTTTTCACCAAAAACATCCCTGATCCTTTCCATCTCTATTTCATCCAGGGGAAGGACCCACTTCTCAGAAGGAGGCCGGACAACTGTGTTGAGATGAATCTTGTCCGGCTGGATCCGGTTGATCGCTTCTTTCATCAGTGTCAGCTCACTCTGACTATCATTTACCCCTCGGCAAAAAAGAATCTCCAGCCAGATCTGGCCTTTGTAAATCTTTCTGAATTGAATCAAACCTTCGACCATTCTCTCTGCCGAGAACCCCTCGTCAGGGCGGTTGATCTTCCGGAAGACCTCTGATGAGACGGCATCCAAAGAAGGAAGAACCACATCCGCATCGATCAGGTCCTTCCTCACTTCCTCCATGGAGAGGAGGGAACCGTTGGTGATGACCGCAATTGGAATCGAAGTGATCCTTTTCAAACCTTCTATGATTGACCTTATTTTAGAGTGGAGGGTTGGTTCTCCGGACCCAGAGAGGGAGAGATAGTCAATGGAAAAAGTCTCTTCTTTTAGAAAGCGCTCGGCCTCTTCCAAAATTTCCTTAACAGGAACATACTCTCTTCTATCAAGCGTCCTCTGGCTTGTCTTTCCAATCTGACAGTAGATGCAATCGTAGGTGCAGATCTTGTGGGGGACGAGATCGATCCCGAGGGACCTTCCCAAACGCCTGGAGGGAACAGGACCGTAGAGATGATGAAATTTTTCCATTTCCCATTCGCTATGCGCTTTTCGAGCGTTTAGGCTCCAAATTTCTTCAACTTCAATCCGCTTGCCAGCATCAGGGGAAGAACCTCTGATGCGGGAAATCTCCCTAATTGCCCCTTCTGACATTCCCTTTCTGTGAAGCGTCGAAGCCTATCCAACCGTTCATACTTTGAGTTAAGAAGGATCGGATTGGGATGCCAGCTATGGCCCTTTAAAAGAGCCGGGGTAGAATGGTCCCCTGTCACGACGAGCACATCTGGTTTCAATTTAAGGAGGGATGGGATAACCCGGTCGATCTCCTCCAGAGCCTTCACCTTCATCTTAAAATGACCATCCTCCCCTGCGGAATCGGTCTTTTTAAAATGGATATAAAAGAAGTCATATCGGTCATAATATTTTTTCAGGGTTTCCACTTCATCCCGGAGGGTCTCTCCTGTCTCTAATATCTCCATCCCGACCAGTCTCGCCAGCCCCCTGTACATCGGATAGGTCGCAATCGCTGCGGGTTTGAGTTTAAATCGCGCTGACATCGATGAAATATCCGGAATCTTCGAAAATCCCCTGAGAAGGACAGCATTGGCCGGATGGAATGGTTTGAGCGCCTCCGTCGCCCTTCTCAAATACTCGTTCACAATCTCCGCTGTTCTTTGAGCTTCTTCAGTAAGATTCTCGGTCTCCTTAGCCCTCTTTCCATCCTTCTGGGGATCGGCATCCGTGAGATCATCTTTCAATCCCTCACCCTGAAATACAATCACAAAGCGGTGCTCTTTCCCGGGATAAATAGCAACTTTAATTCCATTGACTTCCCTGATTTTACTCTGAAGAAATTGGCAGACTTCATTATTTTTTTCGGTCGATATCCTCCCTGCCCTGCGATCCACGATGATCCCGTTTCCGTCGATCGTGGCGAAATTACCTCTTGCAGTCAGGTCATCCTTTGTCAGACTTAAGCCAATCCCCAGCGCCTCCATCACCCCTCTCCCAATCTCATATCGAACCGGATCGTATCCGAAAAGGGCTAAGTGGGAGGGTCCACTTCCGGGTGTGATTCCATAGGAAATGGGGTCGATCAATCCGCAGATCGATTTCGAAGCCAATCGGTCAAGATTCGAAATCTTGGCCGCTTCCAGCTCGGTTTTACCTCTCACAGGCAGACCCCCAAGCCCATCGATGACCACCATCAGCAACTTTGACTCTGTTTGAACGGCAAGCGAATGGAGAACTTGTTCCTTGGTCATCATCTCCCTGCATATCCTCTACAAATGAACTTCCCCCTCACCTTTCTCCTCTCCCCTGAGGGGAGAGGGATGGGGTAAGGGGCTGATAATTTTGGTCATTATTTAATTATTGGGATTTGATTATTGGTTATTCTATTTCTTATACCCATCATAAAACACAAATTCAGAAATTTCTTTCCTTTTGGGTATCACCCCTTGGGCTGCGGGGTATCCAAGAGGTGTCATGGCAACGACTTCTCTATCCTGCGGAACCCCCAATATCTCCTCTGCCTTTTTATGGTCGAACAACCCCACAACCACCGTCCCCAGACCCAACCCATGGGCAGCCAGACAGAGGCTCTGCATGGCAAGGCCCGTATCGAACATCAACCAGTCTCCTTTCACCGTTACGGCCTGTCCTTTGTAAAAGCCGGAGACTCCTTTTTTTCCGCACAGGACGGCCACGACAGGCGCATCGGTTATTGAGGAGAGAGCCGGGTTTCCTTTAGAGAGGACAGTTGCCAGCTCTGACTTCATTTTTTGATCTTTTACAAGGATCACTTCCCAGCATTGTGTATTCGCCCACGAGGGAGACCACCTCACCGCCTCCAGGATGGTCTTCAATACTTCTTCCGGAACAGGATCAGGTTTATATTTCCGAATACTCCGCCTCCCTTTAATCGCATCCATCAAATCCATCTTCTCCTCCTTTTCCACGCTTTAATCCAATTCAAAAATATCCTTTGTAGCTCCACACGTGGGACAAACCCAGTCTTCGGGGATTTCCTCAAAGGCTGTTCCAGGCTTGACCCCGTTCTCAGGATCTCCTTTTGATGGATCATAGATATAGCCGCAAATTGAACATTTCCACTTTTTCATTTCTCCCTCCCTGATCCTCTCATCGCCGGATCCTTTACTAAGAATAGATCCCTCCCAGTCAGTGAAAACCGGATATTCTGCCGGAAAAAGAGAAATCCTGTCTCCCTCTTTGAGCGGCTGATCTAAAAAGGCCCCCGTGTGATTAACAAAGATCAGCTTGACTCTTTCCTTGGGTATCCCCAACGCTTGAATGGCCTCCTGGACCGTGGCTCCATTCTTAAGGGTAATTTCAATGAGCCCTGGCTGTTCTGGAGAACCATAAGGGAGAAGACTTCCCATCAACTTAACATAAACCGTTATCAATTCGCCTCACTTAAAATTTGTTTCTTCCGGTTTTTATGGGTCCTTTCTTTATTCCCCCCCTTTACTAAAGGGGAGGTGAGGAGGGGTTACGGGTTACTTCCATCGTCGGACAGTAAAAGTCTAAAATAACTCCCCCTCCCCCCCTCTTACTTTTAAGAGGGGAATATACCCACACAAAAGCCGGAGGAACCGTATAAAAAAAACTACTCAACTTGGGTCTCAATGATTTAAATCCCTCCGGAAGGAGATGGCGACATACATATTAAATGCCATCTCCGGTGGAAAAAGAGCAATCCGGTCGCCGTTGGATAAAATGCTATCAGAATCAACACCCCTCCCATTGAGTAAAATCATCCTCACTTTTTCAGGAGGAATTCCCAGTTCCCGTATGACCTCACGAAGGGTTGCTTTCTCCACCATCTCCAGCGAAAAGAGACCATCGTTGGAATCGCTCCTTCCATACGGTCTGAGAGAGGCATGTAATTTGACAGTAACCTGCATCCAAACCTCTTTGAGATAAGGCAAGCAGAGGTGAATATTCTATGTTCCCCCTCACCCCGCCCTCTCCCCTGCCTTCGCCGAAACGCTTCGTGCAGGCAGGCGCCAGGGGAGAGGGGAATAATGGGGGGCAAACCTAAAACTTAAAGACCTTGTCCAGGTCAACATCGGGAACTAAAAAGGTTAGATTATGGGGAGGGAGTTTCTCCTCTTTAAAAAACTCCGGCAGCCGGTCGTCCACATTGGAAAACCCTGCTCGCTCATTAAAATCCCTCTCTACCTTAAGGATCTTTTTCCCGAGGGCGGCCACATCATCCGCCGTCAGTTTCCATCCATAGCAGCCATTAAGCATCCCAATCACACCCTCAAAGCATTCCGGAATATCCAGTGCCGGAAATGCGATAAACAGG
>Ga0154725_1126_pt1 | contig 60265 bp, 52 predicted proteins | sample Rifle2008BG16ft_FD_105733 | JGI IMG/M metagenome (GOLD analysis project Ga0154725, IMG submission 105733) | Deltaproteobacteria bacterium RBG_16_49_23 | reverse complement strand
TCCATCTTGTCTCCGATGAAGAATCCCATGGCCATCAGGGCATGGGATTTCTCGCCCAAAAGGGACCGATCAAAGGGGATGCCGTCATTGTGGGAGAACCGACAGGCCTCGATCTGGTCATTGCCCAGAAAGGAGCTCTCTGGCTGAGGATCACTTCCTTTGGAAAATCGGCCCACGGTTCAAGACCCGAGCAGGGCGTCAATGCCATCGAAATGATGATGCATCTGATTGACCGTCTGAAAAATATCCCGCTTCTTAAAGAGCATCCCTTGCTTGGAAAACCCACGATCAATATCGGAAAGATTCAGGGCGGGACAAAGGTCAACGTTGTGCCGGATCGATGCGAGATCGAAGTGGACCGGAGATTGCTGCCCGATGAGAAAAAAAAGGAAGTCTTAAGAGAAATAAAGGAGGCCATCGAATTTGTTCAGGCACGAAATCCCCTTTTCAAATATCAAATCGAAGAGATCGATTATGCGGAACCTTCGGAGATTCATCCTGATGAGGAGATCGTCCGGATCGGCCTCGAAGCTGGCCTGGAGGTGAGAGGAGAAAGGCCGACGGTCAGAGGGTTTTCCGGATTCACGGATGGACGTTTCTATATCAATCAATTTCGCATCCCGACACTCATCTTCGGTCCGGGAGGAACGGAGCAATCCCATACCACGGATGAATCCGTGGAAGTGGATGCTCTGGTTCAGGCTGCTCGAATCTATGCGAGGATCATTCTCAAATATCTATCCGTTTAATCCAATCGAACTTATCCCCTCACCCCATCCCTCTATCCAATGGGGAGAGTGGAAGGAGGAAAAATGTTGATGAGACCCTTTCCGATGAATCTTGACTTTAAGACGGGAGAACTGACGCCTCATGACCGGACCAACATCCGGAAATTGAGCGACATGAAGGGAATGTTTCTCGACACCGAAGCAGAACGCAGGATTCTCGAAAAGGGGAATCCCCTCATCTATTCCTTCAGTGAGAAGGTCTTGCCCGAAGAGAATGGCCATCTCCAGATTGCCACGACCACGATCCACCCTGGAAAGGTCGGCGATGAATATCATATGACCAAGGGCCATTACCACAGGCGTCCTGACACTTCGGAGGTGTATCTCGGTCTGGAAGGAGAGGGCTGCCTTCTCATGCAGACCGTGGAAGGGGATTTCGAATCCATCGCCATCCGCCCCGGGACGGCTGCCTATATCCCTCCCTACTGGGGGCACCGGATGATCAATACGGGGAAGACACCTTTCATCTTCTTTGCCGTCTATCCCGGAGACGCAGGCCATAACTATGGCGACATAGAAAAAACCGGGTTTGTTAAGATCCTCGTTGAGAGGGATGGAAGGCCTCTGCTGGTTGATCATCCGAAGTGGAAAAAAGGATGAAACTCGATCTTGAAAAAATACTAAAGGAACTTAAGCCTTACCGGGAAAGGAAGGCGGTGGTCAATCCGGGGCGGGCTTGCCTCCTTGTCATCGATATGCAGAACTACTTCAAAAAGATTACCCCGCCTGTTTTGGGTAACATCCTGAAAGTCATCCGATCCTGTCATCAAAAAGAGATCCCTATTATTTTCACCCGGCATGGCCACAAAGATTCTGCTCAAGAGGAGGGTGGAGAGCTCAAAGAATGGTGGGGACAAGTGATCCTCCAGGGATCAGAGGACTGGAAATTTATCCCTGAGATTCCGATCGACTCAAAGGATACGATCCTTCCGAAAAAACATTACAGCGCCTTTCTGGAAACCGATCTCACAAGAATCCTCCAATCCAAGAAAGTCCGGGATGTGATCATCTCAGGGGTGATGACGAACCTCTGTTGCGAGACAACGGCACGGGATGCCTTTATGAGGGGTTATCGAATCTTCTTTCTGATTGACGGGACGGCCACCGGAAAAAGCGACCACCATCTCTCCACCCTTAAAAACCTCGGTTTTGGTTTTGCCTACCTCCTCACCACCGATGAATTGATTCAGATGTTGAAAAAAAGGGCAAGCTAAAACCTATGGCTGCATATTAACAGTCTCATAATAATGGCAACATTGTTTTACAAAATCCCTCCTCACCTCCCTTTGCCTGTCTTTGACAGGAAAAAGATTACCAAAGGGAGGAAATTACCCCTCTTTGGCCGCCGGCCCATAGGGCCTCTCTCCGAGCTGGAGGACTCTCCGAGCCGGAAGCTGGCCCGGAGGGCAAAGAGGGGTCAGGGGAGATTTTGTGATGAAGGTCAATCCAATTTTGAGACCTTTAATATATCTCAAGGAATCAGTCTTTCTCGACTTTCCTCAACACCTCCTCCAAGATGGTGAGGGCGGTGTCCGCTTCGTTTTGGGTGATGATCAAGGGAGGGATGAGGCGGATCACATTCTCCCCGCATCCCAGGATGAGCAACCCCTTTTCAAAGCAGGCCTGAATCATTCTATCTCTTTCCTCAAGGGCTTTCTTCTTTGTCTCTCGATCTTTGACCAATTCGATCCCGATCATCAATCCTTTGCCCCTCACATCGCCGATCAGTTCAAATTGCTTCTGGAGCTCTCTCAATTTTCCGAGGATGTAGTTCCCGATCCTCGCCGCATTTTCAATGAGCCCCCCTTCAAGGAGCTCGATCGTCGTTAATGCGGCCCGGCAACTGATCGGGTTTCCGCCAAAGGTGCTGGCATGAGAACCTGGAACCCAGTCCATGACTTCGCTCTGTGAGACCATGGCGCCCAACGGCATCCCGGAAGCGATTCCCTTGGCAAGGGCAATGATGTCAGGGATCACGCCCCAGTGTTCAATCGCCATCATCCTCCCCGTCCTTCCCATTCCTGATTGAACCTCATCCACAACAAAGAGGATTCCAAAATCCTTTGCCAGCTGATAAAGCCTCTGATGAAAATCCGGAGGAGGCACGATATACCCTCCTTCGCCCTGAATCGGTTCAACGAAGATGGCGGCCACCTCTTCCGGAGGGATGCTCCTTTTGAAAAGGTCCTCGCGAATCCATTCCACACAGGCAAGGCTACAGCCAGGATAAGCATGGTGGTGATAGGGACAGCGGTAGCAATAAGCAAAGGGAACATGGGTGATCCCGGGGACAAGGGGAGAGAATCCCTTCTCATGAATCACTTTGCTCGCTGTTAAAGAGAGCGCACCCATGGTCCTTCCATGGAAAGCGCCTAAAAAAGCGATGATTCGGGGGCGTTTGGTATGATACCTTGCCAGTTTCAGAGCGGCTTCGATGGCCTCTGCCCCGGAGTTTCCAAAGAAAACCCTCTTCTCTTTTGATCCGGGTGAGATTTCAGAAAGCTTCTGAGCCAGTCTCGATTGAGCGTCATAATAGAAATCCGTCCCGGACATATGAATGAACTGCTCTGCCTGACGATGGATGGCGTCAATCACGCGGGGATGGCAGTGGCCGGTATTGGTCACAGCAATGCCGGAGGTGAAGTCAAGGAAGCGATTCGAATCGACATCCTCCACAACAACCCCCTTTGCTCGTTTTACTACAAGAGGATAGACCCTTGTATAAGATTGAGAAACAAATCTCCGGTCCTTTTCCAGAACCTTCATAGCCTCTGGTCCGGGAAGCTCAGTGAGTATGGAAGGGGCCGTCCCTTCAAGAGATTGGCTTAACTTATGATTTCCCTGAGATGCCCCTCGCTTTTTCGGTTCCATCTCTTCCTCCCGGTGAATAGGGCAGAGTAGCCTGTCACAATGGCCCTCCTGCCCTTTTGTTCCATCATAAAGGATTTAGGAAATTTAGAAAAGGAAATTTTCCGGAGAGAGGGTTGCTTTCTTTAATTATTCGATAAAAGATAGGCCAGATTGTCAAGGATGGTGGTGAAAAAAACATCCTTGGCCACAAATCCTTCCGGCACAATAATCTGTGTAGGGGCGAAGTTGAGGATGCCTCTTACCTCTGCCTCAACCAGGAGGTCAGTCACGCCCTGAGCCTCTGAGGGAGGGGTGGTGATGACACCGATCTCAATCTTTCTCTCCTTTGCCACTTCTTTCATCCGGCTGATATGAAGGACCTCGACGGGTTTCCCCAACTTTTCAGAGACCCTCCCGATCACTTTCTGAGGATCGATATCGAAGGCCGCAACAATTTTATAGTTCTGCTTAAGAAAATCTTTATAAGAGAGCAGAGCGGAGCCTAAATTCCCGATGCCGACGACCGCCATTCTCCACTCCTTGTTCGATCCCAGAATCTTTTTGATATCGTTGTGCAGATCCTTTACATAATAGCCAACGCCACGAATGCCGAATTCACCGAAATAGGCCAGGTCCTTTCTCACCTGGGCGGCATTGACCATACACCGGCCAGCCAATTGGGCGGAAGAGACAACTTCCTCACCGGTTTGTTCCATCTCTTCGAGACACCTCGAATATCTCGATAATCTCCTGATCGTTGCTTCTGGTATTTTTTGATATTTCAATTTTGTGACTCCTTTCACAAAATATGTGAAGAATTTATTAAATTCTAATTTCTTTGTCAAGTTTTTCCTTTAGGGAATCTTCCATATTAAAAAAGGCCGGTCCTAATATATGATGAATCCATAGGGCCGGCCTTGTAACCCATTAAATTTAATATCTATTTACAATTTTATTTCTTCATTTCTTCCTGGCCAACTGTTTCATGGCCTCATCGAGGCGATAATTGGCAAACTCTATAAGATCTTCCGTATATTCAAGGTTATGAACCCCATTTCCTTTCAACGCCAGATTATAATTGAACTCCGCTTCTCCGAAGGGTTTTCGATAGACAAAGGTATGGCCGCCACGGATTTCCATTCTTCTGATCTCCTCTCTCACCTTCTCGATCTTCGGAGCCAATTTCGTTAAAAGCGCCTCGGAACTTTTCTTCCACTGGATGAGCATCTCTCCGTAACTCTGGTCATGGCATTCGATACAACGTTTCTTGATCGCATCGAGGCCATCCTTCTTCTTGGCAGGCACGCCACGGTGACAATCGATACATTCGACCACATCCAACTTATTGCTTGGCCTGTCTTTAACTCCGATGCCCCCTTTCCCCTGAATCAGCCTTTTGACCGAGATATGGCAGTCTTCGCATTTGACCCTCTTGCTCTCTTTGCCATGATGGCAATCTTTGCAATTCTTATAAAAAGTCTTCCCGTGATTGTCGCGGGGTGAGTGGCAATCCATGCATTTGAGCTTTTTTCTGAGCACATGGGTTTCATGGGAGAATTTGATGTCGTTGAAAGGAACGGCCCGTTTTTCGATCCCGATATGGCAGAGAGTCGTACAGGTCATCTCTGTCTTAAATTCTCTGGATTGATGATTCCTGTCGAGGGCGACCAGGGCCTGCTCCGTCTTATAGTTCGCCGCATTGAGGAGTTTAATCGCATACTCAATATTATGGGCGCCCTTCCCCAGGTGGACGAAGTTGTAATTGTGGCGCGCCTCGTTCAGGAAGTTCTCGGCCTTCTTAAACTCAGGGGATCTCGCCCTGTCCTTTTCCGCTTCCAGGAGAATTCCCTGGACATTGGAGAGGCGCTGACCGGTTTCGTTTTTCGCCTTGGAGAGGAGGAGCTGCCACTGTTTTAGGGTCTCATCAAAGCCCTCCCCGTGGCAACTGACACACGATTCCCCCATGGCCCTCTCCACATATTTCGTGGTGTGAAGGGCAGCCCGGCTTTCCTCTCCCTTCCGGTGGCAGGCTACACAATCGACATTGGTGGCATACATGAGGCTCGGAGAGTCCGGAACCCCGATCCCGCCACTGCCCTTGTAAAATTCCCTCGGCCCCAGGTGCATCTCCTTGCTGTGGCACTTATCACAGACGGTGGGAGAATGGACCATCGTAAGAATTGGCCCGATCTCATGTCGAATGTGAGAGTGGCAATCCGCACATTCGATCTTGTGGTCGGTGACATGCTTCTTATGCATGAATTGAGGAGTATATTTGGTCGTAAGGATCTCGGGTTCACTGTGGCACTGAACGCATTTCCCTTCCGGGACATGGCCATCCCCCTGAACCACATTCACATGGCACCTCTCGCATTCCACTCCTCTCGCAATATACTTTTGATGGTTGAAATTCCAGCCTTTGATTTTGATATCCCCCTTGGGCTCCACATGGCAGGAGACACAGCTTCCCACGGCGCATGAGATACAATCTTCCTCTCCTTTCGGGCCCGCCCGATAGTAATGGCAGATGAAACAGTTGATTTCATGGACGGTGAGATGGGCTCCCTGTACGAGTTGGGCATGGCAGCTGGTGCACCGAAGCTTCATCCCCCTTCTCAGCTCCTCGAGGTGTTTTCCGTGGGAGAAAGCCACATTCTTGTAGACCATATCCTTCTGAAGATCCTCTATCTTATGGCATCCCTTCTGAAGGCAACTCGCATCGCTGATCTCTGCATGAGGTTTGCTGGGCGTCTTGCCCGAGAGGAAGTAGGCGAGCGATACCTGACCGTCCACCCATTTTCCCTTCAGATGGTTTATAAGACCAGGCTCGTAATGGCATTGTGTGCAGGCCGCATGGCGGTGGCTGGAGGCCTGCCACGACTCTATATAAACATCCATCTGATGGCACAGGCCGCAGAACGTGGAGCTTTCGGTAAATCTCAAGAGGGCAAGGGAAAGAATAACGAATAAGACGACACAAACGACAAGCGAGGTCTTAATGGCCCGGCCGTGTTCTTGAGTCCCTCTTTTAAAACTTATAAAAACGTCGGTCCAGAAGGTTTTGATTAAATCATAAGCCTCTTGTAAGTTTTCAGTGCTAAAATAATTTTTAAACCTGTCGAAAGAAAAAGGTATCTTAAGTTTTTTCATTGGAGACCCCACCTCCTGGAATGGACTATTCTTTACCATTCTTTTAGAATTTTTTCAACAGTAAAAATGTGTTATTGATTTTAATGGCGGGGTTCTATAGAATGGGTAAACCCCGTTAGAAATTCTAGCGGGGCATTAAACCCCGCCCTCCGGGGTGGAACCCCCTACGGGGCGGAACCCGGAATTAATCTGAAATGTAACCCCGCCGCAGCCGCCGGCCCAGAGGGAGCAGCGGGGCATTATTTCTAACGGGGTAAATGTCAATCCAATCCATTCTGCCCCCGCATTCTTAATAAGGAAGGAGAATCCATGTCTAAATTAATCATCGGTCTACTCATCGTTGTCTTGCTTGTCCTTTTCTTTCTCGTGTTCTGGATCGTTGTATTGAGCGCCACCCTTCTTCTCTTCGGAAGAAAGGGGAAAAGAAAGAAGAGCTTTTTATCCCAAGAGCAAGGGACGGCTTAAATGGGCGGGTTTATGAATGGAGGGCGGACATGGGCCCTGGTTTTCATCTCCTGTCTCTCTCTCTTCCTTTTGGCCGGGAAAACCGGGTTTTCTCTGTCGAAGGAAGGAGAAGATCCCACGGAAAGGAGAGAAGAGAAGATAAGGATTTTTCGAGAAAAGAGAGCCCTTTTTTTTAAAGAAGACCCTCACTCCCCCATCAAAGAGAGTGCCCGAAAAAAATTCAAAGGCCTCATCTATTATCCGATCGACCTGAAATATGCAATGACCGGATCGATTGAAAAATATCCCACCGATCCAAAACCCATCTACGTTAACCTTCCAACGAATAAAGAGAGAGAAAAGAAATATGTCAAATACGGCCGTTTCAAATTTAAATTGGAAGGGAAAGAATATACCCTCCAAATTTACCGGCCCTTGGGAGGGGGTGACTTTTTCCTGCCCTTTAAAGACAAGACCTCAGGGGCAGAGACCTATCCGGAGGGACGTTATCTTCATATCGAACCCATCCCCGGAGGAAAGGTGCTGATCGATTTCAACCGGGCCCATAACCCTTTCTGTGAGTTCAATGAAAAATATACCTGCCCTTTTGCGCCGAAGGAGAACTGGCTGGAGATTGAGATTCGGGCAGGGGAGAAAAGGTTTCGATGAAAAATTCCCTTCACCCCATCCTTTCCATCCTCATCTTCCTTTTGATTCTCCACTGGACACCCATCAGTCATGGAGCGCCCAAAACCCATTTCTGTGTTGTCTATACCAATGATGTGATGGGGGAGGTTGAGCCCTGCGGCTGATTCAGAAGTCCTCTTGGCGGGGTTGCCAAGAAATCGACCCTTCTCTCCCGGATGAAAAAAGAGGGTCAAAAAATAGTCCTTCTCGATACTGGAAACCTCCTTTTTCGAAAGCCCTCAAATACAGAGACCAAACGCAAGGATGCCCTCCTCCGAGTCGATCTTCTCATCCAATCCTATAACGAGATGGGGTATGATGTCGTCAATGTGGGGGAGAAGGATTTGATGATGGGTTTGAGGTTTCTCTCCGAAGCAACACAAAAAGCCAAATTCCCTTTCATTTCAGCTAACCTGATTGAAAAAAAGACTCAGAAAGGTATCTTCAGCCCTTATGTGATCAAGGAGATTGCCGGGTTAAAGATCGGGGTTTTCGGCCTCCTGGATGACCAATTCAACCCAGCCCTTCAGGAGATAGACCCCGGTCTGACCCTCCTCGACCCCATCACAACATCAAAGGCTGTCATAAGGGGCTTGAGAGAAACTTGTGACCTGATCATCCTCCTTTCTCAGTTGGGCGAGTCAAAAGACAAGAGATTGGCTCGTGAACATCCACAGATCGACATCATCCTGGGAGGAGGGGGAGAGGCCCAAAAGGCGGTCATAGAGAGGGTGAATGAAATTCCCATCTTCCGGCTGGAACCAAGGGGCGGATATCTGGGGAGAGTCGACTTCTCTCTCATCGATACAAAAAAACCCATTAAGTTCTCTGTTTCCAGTGAGCGGGATGAGATAGAGAAGAAAATGGAAAGGCTGACCGGCCGATCATTGCAGATTAAGGCAGAGATGGCAAGATCCGGGAAAAAGGAAGAGATGAAGATCAAGGAACTGAAGTTTTTGGAATTGAAACAGAAGGAAGTGGAGAAGGCCCTCCTCGTCCTCGAAGATAAAAATTTTTACAAATATACCGCCATCCCTGTCCAGCTTGCCGTGGAGGATGATCCGAAGATCATGAAGGGGGTGGAGCATTATCGCGCCGAATCAGCGAAACTCTACAAACTGAAAGTCATCGGCCTTCCTGAAAAAGGACTGTCCGAAAAAGAGATGATTGCCCGGATTCCCAAAGAGAGTCCTTTTGTCGGAGCGATCACCTGCAAAAAATGTCATGAGGTGAATTACCGCAACTGGCTAAAGACCAAACATGCAAGGGCCTCACAGACCATCGTGGCTTCGCCCAAATATGCCCAGGAGGAATGCCTGATGTGCCACTCTACCGGTTATGGAAAGATGGCAGAATATGCTACAGTGGACGAGATCCCTTTCTATCTCAAAGGGGTCCAGTGTGAGTCCTGCCATGGAAAAGGAAAAGACCATCCCGGCAAGGGAAAGATGGATCGAAAGGTGACCCTCGGCGTCTGTCGAAACTGCCACACCAAAGATCAGAGTCCCACCTTTAATTACGTGGCCTACCTTGAGAAGATAGGCTGCAAAATCACGAAATAACGGCTTATGGCAAATAGCAGATAGCTAATGGTTATTGTTCATTTGCCATATGCTATTAGCCATCTGCTATTTGCCAATTTTCTATCCTAAAAATTCCCAGGCGATTAGAAAGACGCAGAAAAGCCCGAGGGCCAGCATGGCAAATCCCATTACGTTTGAGAAGAGATCTGTCAGGGCGCTGGGATATTTTTCTCGATAGATCTCCAGCCTCTTCTGGGCCACCAGCCTTTTATACTGTTCCAGCCGCTCTTCAACCAGTTCATATTTGGGTAATCTTCCTGTAAAGATCACCGGATCAAAGGGGAACTTCGACGGTCTGAAATGGGTGTTGAAGAAGTGGACCGTGAAGATGAAGCCGGAAGCAAGAAGCGCTTCGTCCGAATGGACGATCTGGGCGATATTGAGCACCCAGCCCGGCAGAAAGATGGAGAAGGCCTCCGGAAACCAGAGCATCAAACCGGAAAAGCCAATGGCAAACATTCCCCAGAACACCGCCAGGAAATCAAACTTCTCCCAGTAGGTCCAGCGGTCAAACTGGGGTTTGGGCCCCTGGTTAAAGAACCAGCGGATCATCCCCACGATATCCTCAACATCTTTCCACCTTGGACAGAGCGAGTCCGGACCAAAAAGTTTCTGGAGAGGGTTTGGATTACCGGGAAGCTTTTTGTAGAAGAGAAAGTAGATGATATAACCGATGGCCGCTCCAAAATAACCAAAGGTGATTCCAGCAGCGATCCGGTGGATCAATCCTGCTAACCCGGCTCCTCCTAAAAAGTGCATCAGACCTTTTGCCCAGGGAGCATGAGAGAATTTCAACGGCAGTCCGGTCAGGACAAGGGCAATGAATGTGACCATCATCGTGAAGTGAAGCACGATGTCAAAATAGCTGAAGCGGCGATACATGAAACCTGCCTCTTCTGGTTTGACATGTTGCGGGAAGAAGATCCCTTTCGCCCTCAATTCCCGTTTTTCCCAGAAGTCCCTTCTCCACCAGAGGATGGTATGGATCCAGAACATGCTGAACACGGAAACCAATAAGGCGGTCATAATGACAAAGGTCCAATAAAAAATGGGATCCCTCTTCGGGTCAGTATGCGTAGCATGGGCGACCCACATGACAAAGTTGGTGTTCGCCCCGGGATGGCACTTTCCACAGGTCTCTACGAGACGCGCATCTGAGATGAGAGATTTGGGATCTTTGGGAGGAAGGATACTGTGAAAACCATGGCAATCCGCACAGCCTGCTACCAGTTTGGGGTAACCCAAATGTTCAACCTTTCCATGGTAACTTTCATAATAGGTTTGAGTAGCGACAACGAAGACCTTATTTCGCTCCATCATCTCCTTATCCGCATGACACTTCTGACAGACCTCTGTATGGAACTCCTTCCGGGACTCGACCACCTTGGGTTCATCCCCTTTCAATAAGGGGATTTTGTGCATCCCATGACAGTCATGACAAGCAGCAGAATCCGGATTTCCCGCGAGGACAGATTTCCCGTGAACGCTTTCTGAATAACCGTCATCAGAGTGGCAGGTGGTGCATTTCTGTATCACCCTCGCCTTATCCCCTTTCCAGGGGCTTATTTCATGAATCTCTTTGTGACAGTCTTTACATTGAATATCGTTGATGAAGTGGGCGCTTGCATAATGTTCCGCCCCTTCCTTCTTATGGCATCGATGACAGGTGACAGGCTCAGCATGAATTCTTGCCCCTTTGGCTTTCTCATGTGTTTTAATATCTGTAATATCCCAGTGGCAGCTATTGCAGGAGTTAGCTCCATGCACAGACTGAGCAAATTTCCTCTCGTTGATCTTACTGCCATGGCAACCAAGGCAATCAGAATTGTCGATACACTCAAAACAGTATTCCCTTCCCTTGATGACGAACTTCTCTCCCTTTTTCGCAGATTCCGGAGGTTTGGTCACCGCAGCAGGTTTGGAGACTTCCTTTTTTTCCGGTGTGGGCGTGGCCGCCCACATCAATCCGGGGCCCAATAAGAGGGCAAGGGAAATGGCAAAAAGAATAATGATCGATCTTTTAAATTTTGTTTTCATACTCCCCCCATCCCAAAATGATATAGGTACTCCCTTAAATTTTAAGTGGATTTTTACCCCGTTAGAAATAATGCCCCGCCTGCGTGGTCGGAACCACTTCAGCGCGGCGAAGACCTGCTAGAATTTCTAACGGGGTAAATTTTTTGGAATTTTTGAGAAGGTAAAATGTGATTTTTTTAACATAACAATAAATTGAAGTCAACATATTTTTAGATTAGGCGCCTAGCGCAACAACATCGACAAAAGATTGTCGATATATTCTCGACCGAAATACCCCCCTTTAGAAAAGGGGGGCGAGGGGGGATTTGAGACCGTGGGAAATCCCCCTCGTTTTTCAAAGGGGGAGGTTAATAAGGTCATTTTGAGGCTGCCCCAAAAGGGGAGGGGATTTGGGAGAAATTTCAAATATTTTTAGTTAGGTTTTGGTTAAGGTTTGGGGCTTGACAATTTTTTGAAAGATATTATCTATTTAAGCGGAGGTAGTCCTCATGCCCACTTATGCCTACCGTGCTGTTGATCCAGGAAAGAGTTGTGATCGCTGTTGTCAGGGTTTTGAGATGATCCAGAAGATCACTGAGTCTGCCATGACCAAATGCCCTCATTGTAAAAATCCGGTCTCCCGGATTCTCTTCGCTCCCGCTGTGGTGATCAAGGGAGGTCCAATGACCGAAACGGACCGGAAAATTAAAGAGTACGAAAAAGAAGGGAAATGGAGCCATGCCGCTGAATTAGCAGACAAAGAAGCAGAGAAGACGAAGCGAAAAGATTTAAAGACTCGAGCCTTGGAGGATTATAAGAAAGCAGGCTATAATTTTGATAAGTACGATACCGACAAATAATTCTGGAATATTGGAATAATGGAATACTGGATTATTGAGAATACAATCAGATACAAAATAACAACGAATTTAGCATGAAAGCAGCAAAGTTTCCTCCGCCCAATTTTCCATTATTCCAGTCTTCCATTATTCCATTTTAATTGTATGATCACACTCAACCATATTCAGAAACAGTTCGGAAGCAGGGTCCTCTTCAAGGACTGTTCCCTTCAGATCGGGGCAAGGGACCGGATTGGCCTGATCGGTCCCAATGGCTCCGGGAAAACGACCCTCTTCAGAATGATCCTCGGAGAGGAATCGATTGATGGAGGAGAGATTCTCATCGCGAAGGGGGTCAAGATGGGCTACCTCCCCCAGGAGGTGATCTCTTTTAAAGGGGATACGGTTCTGGGAGAAGTCTTAAAAAGCGTGTCAACGATCACCTCCCTTCAGGATAAAATGAAGATTCTGGAGGAAGAACTCTCTTCGATCAATGATCCCAGAGCTCAGGAGAAACTGGCAAACGAGTATGGAAAGCTTCATGAGCGATATACCCTCCTCGGAGGATATGGCCTGGAGGCCGGGGCCAAGCAGATCCTCAACGGATTGGGTTTCAGGGAGAGGGATTTCAACCGGCTGACCGATGAACTGAGCGGTGGCTGGCTGATGCGAGTCGCCCTGTCGAAAATCCTTCTTCAGTCCCCTGATCTTCTTCTCCTCGACGAGCCGACCAACCACCTCGATCTCGAATCCCTCATCTGGCTTGAGAATTTCCTGGTCAGCTACCCGGGGGCTATCGTCATCGTCTCGCACGACAGGGTCTTTCTCAATTATCTCATCGACCGACTTGCGGAGATCGAGGGCGAAAAGATCGATCTCTATTATGGCGACTACAACCGCTACCTTGAGGAGAAAGAGAACCGCAGGGAGATCCTTGAGGCGACCTACAAAACCCAGCAGAAAAAGATCGAGCAGACTGAAAGGTTTATTGAGCGATTTCGAGCTAAAAACACAAAATCGAGTCAGGTTCAGAGCCGGATTAAGATGCTCGAAAAGATGGACAGGATCGAACTGCTTAAAGAGAGGAGAGAGATTCGATTCGAGTTCCCTGTCCCTAAAAGAAGCGGTCACAGGGTCCTGGAGGTGAAGAATCTTCATAAGAATTATGGAGAGACCGGGGTCTACCGGGGGATCGACCTCACCTTCTTCCGGGGAGATAAGGCGGCCCTGGTCGGGCCCAATGGGGCGGGTAAATCGACCCTGTTAAAGATATTGGCCGGCGTGCTCGCTTATGAGAAAGGGGAGATCGTTCTCGGAAAGGACGTGACTCGCGCCTACTTTTCCCAGCATCTGTGCGACCTCCTTCGTCCTGAAAATACCGTTTATGAAGAACTCCTCTCCATTGCCACGGATGAGAGCCAGACTCAACTTCGGACTCTCCTGGGAACCTTTCTCTTCAGCGGAGATGATATCGAGAAGAGGGTCTCTGTTCTGAGCGGCGGCGAAAAGAGCCGTCTGGTCCTTGCAAAGATGCTTCTCAAACCTGCCAACCTCCTGCTCCTCGATGAGCCCACGAGCCACCTCGATATTGCGTCGAGAAATGTGCTGGAGATGGCTTTGAAACAGTTTCAGGGAACGATCTGTCTGATCACCCACGACCGCCATCTCATCAACCAGATTGCCGGCAAGGTGATCGAGATCGATCAGGGAACTCCCAATGTCTACCTCGGAAATTATGATGATTACCTCTATAAAAAGCAACGGATTCATATAATAGATGTAGGGGCGGTTTATAAACCGCCCGTCCCAACAAAGCAAAGACCCTCATCCAGGGTTAAGGAGGAGAGGCGAAAGAGGGCGCAGGAGATGGACCGGTTCCGCAAGCAGCTCTCCGGCCTCGAAAAGAGAGTTCAGGAAGCGGAGAAATCCCTTCAGGAGGCCACGCAGAAACTGGATCATCTCAACCAGAAACTTTCCGATCCCAACCTCTACCTCAATCAGAAGGAGACTTACGAGACAGTCCAGGCCCACAAGCAGATCAGGGAGCAGGTTAAAGAGCTCACCCATCTCTGGGAAATCCTCGCCCTTGAACTGGAAGAGATGAAGATGACGAATGTCATGTCAAACGCCAAAGAGTAGTAATCCAAAATTCAAAACAGTCCAAAACTCAGAAATCTGGTTTTCATCTTAAAGGGTTCCCTTTTCTTCCTGTAATTTTCTCTTTACTAACTCTTCAAAAAGGTGTACACTACAAGCGGAAATAAACAACCAGGTGACAGGAATCTCTCGCCCCGTTTCATCTCTCTGGTTCTCCTATTTACCATGTTCGCTGTATCTTCGGACCGGGGATTTTTCGACGCGGGGCGCAAGCTCACAATCAAGGCAGTTAGCGGCGTCTATTTCGAAAGAGGCATGAACAGCCTTTTCACCCCATTTGAGTACTGGTCCCTAAAACATTTCGGAAGAAGAATTTTGTGATATGCTGCCAATATTTAGATGGCAACGAATGTCGATTTCACAGGGCACTGTCGTGTCCCATTGGGACAGGTTAGATTTAGGGGCAGGGACCAACGGCTGACAAGTCAATCAAGGCGACGGGAAATAGCTCTCTGCCATTTCAAGGAAGTGAGTGCCCCGCACTCTATTTTGGTTGTTATGCGGCAATGATGAACGAAGAAGCACATGAACATTCTCGATCTCATCGATGACCCACAGGTTCTCATCGGCCTTGCGCCTGAGGAACTCGCCTACCAACTGCTTCAGGTGGGGCAAAGTAACTTGCAGAATGGTATCGTCCATCGGAACGTGATCATTTCCACTGACTCGCCGGTGGGTCAACCACAACGATTGCAGCGAAATCAACAGCAAGAAGTTGAAGTGGCTCTAATAGAGGCGTTGCATTGGTTAGAGGTCAACGCATTCTTGCTGCCAGCCCCAGGCATAAACGGCCAAAACGGCTTCCGCATGTTTGGGCGCCGTGGACGTGAATTGCTGGATCGCAATCGCTTTGATCAGTTTCGCCGTGCTGCCTCCCTGCCAAAGGCGATGCTTCACCCGTCCATTTCAGATCGTGTTTGGATTGCCCTCGCGAGAGGAGATCTGTCCGACGCGGTGTTTATTGCCTTTCGTGCTGTGGAAGAAGCTGTAAGGGCTAAGGGTGGCTTCGCGGAAACCGATATTGGCGTGGATCTAATGCGCCGCGCATTCAACCCAGACAACGGACCATTAACAAATCAGCAGCAGAATCGACCAGAGAGGGAAGCTCTGTCACATCTTTTTGCTGGTGCAATCGGTTCCTACAAGAATCCGCATTCTCATAGAACCATTACTATCAGCGACAGTTCCGAGGCGCAAGAGATGGTGCTGCTTGCCTCTCATCTGCTCCGGATCGTGGATAGTCGCTGATGAGGGCGCGAATCGCATAGCAAATGCTTCCAGGCGACGCCTTCAAAGCAACGCGCGCCTGAAAAGCATGTCGTTAGGCATAAAATGAAATTAGCGCATCTTAGAACTGCATGTTACTTATACAATCAGTTTTCTGATTACGACGCCAAATATTTATCTTTATCAACAAAATATCCAAACCTCCAATTAAACGACAAGGATCAAGTCATTGCTCTAATTGAGTGGCTTCGTTCATGGGGCTGCCGTCAGTTTAAGAAAACCGCTGAAAAAGCATCAATGAACAGTATCATGAAATGGTATGAAATAAACGAATCGAAACTCCCGAGCTCAAATGACTGCCTGATAGACTATGATTTATCTGCAAATAAAAAAACAATTATTGACCTTTTCAATGATTTGTCAAATCGACGAGCAGCAACAAAAGAACGGGGTGATCAGGGCATTGATGTCCGTATTGGACCAGTCGGGGCTGCTAAAACGCTATTTGTTCTGCGGTCAAATCTCTTTTCTCCGTGGGACACACCTATCTACAAAAAATTAAATTTGGAAGGTGACGGCTCCGGCTATATCGGCTATCTTTCAATAATTCAAAAGGAATTGAAAGAAGTCAGAGCTGAATTATCAAAATCTGGAATTGAGTGGAATGCTTTGTTAGAGATTCTCGATAAAAGGCATAAAGCGTATCCCAAAGTGATTGATGAATATTTCTGGATTACTATAACTCGCAGGTGTGATCCAGCGGTGATTGAAAACTTCTTTAAATTGAATGGACGATGATGGAAATGAACATGATATTTTATGGTCAGTTTCCATTAATGGATTTTCGTACCCTGTTCTCAAGCTGAACTATCATAGTTCACGAAAAATGCATGTGGGAGGTGACAGGTATGAAAAAATTTGTTTTCATTTTTATTATGTTCGTGGTTTTAATCGGATGCTCAACACCAATGGCGAAACACAGGAAACATATCAGAGAGGGGATTTTTATTTCAGGACTGAACCAATTTGCTTTTTTGGAAGAATGGGGAAAACCAGATGAGCAAGCCACATGGACAGTAGAGGGAGGACAATACCAGATAACCTACGGATTGCGAGGCGTAGAGGTTGGGGGAAGGCATAAAGCCTTTAATGATGTCTGGATTTATTATAAACAGAACAGAATTCTATTTTTCGCCAACCACAGATTAGTTGCCAATTACAAGTGGGATGATTACCAAAAGGGTGACAGAGAAAAGAAAGAGCTCCCGGCAATTATGAAGTAGTTAACTAACTACGACTTATTCAATCATTATACTCTCATTCTCATGGATATTGAAAAGTGCTTCGAAATTCTAAGGGTTCTCCCCGATTCGTCTCTGAATGAAGTGAAACAAGCCTATCGAGATTTGGTCAATGTTTGGCACCCCGACCGGTTCTCTCATAATGATCGCCTGAGAAAAAAGGCAGAAGAAGAACTTAAGAGAATCAACTTTGCCTATCAAGAAATTTTGAAATATTTATCATTTGAACAGGAACGTTTGAGGCTTCGGTCTGAGAAAGAAGAGAGAATGAAGCGAGAAGCCGAGATTAGAGAAAAACAACAGGCTGAATATAAGACGGAAACTGACTTTTGGCAAAAGAAAAGGGAAAAAATTATTGAGTTAGATCCAAAGAAATTCACCTGGTGCAAAACATGTAAAAATTTCAGAAAAGTCAAAAGATGGAGTCTTACTTTCTCTGAACCGAAAGAATTGCTCGATACTTCAAAAGTTCCGTGTAAAATTTACATTCAAACCCAAGAAGTCTGGGAAAAGTATTTTAACTTACCTTTAAGTGACAGAAGATTATATCCACATAATTGTAGCCATTGGGTAAAAAAGAATACTTGGACTTGATCTCCGTGTTTCCACCCGGTTTGATGATTTCTACCAGAAATTATTAACGTTTGCTGTGGATTTACCTTCCCTCTTTGTGAAATCTGATAACCGAAGGGGCCTTGGAGGAACTCTCTTGCCCAGAAGACTCTCTATCTGTAATAGAGCTGCTGTAATGTTTGGATATGATTTTCGTATATGGATCTGGCCTGACGATTTCAGAAATCCTCGACTCCTGAAGCATGGCGAAATCTAAATTCCAAAAAAGACTGGGAATGGAATGGCGACCATTTGGGGGGCGATGGGAACGATCTCAGTCCCTGAATAAATAATCACAGAGAAGAGAAGTTTATCTTTAAGATCCTCAGCACATTGTTTCAAACTCGTGATATCCGACTCATCAATTCAGTGTGACAAACATCTTGTAAATATCGCCGTATCATGGTCAATAATTAGCCATGAAATGGTTAATTTGTCGATAATAAATTTCTTTCATTTTTCAAGAGATTTTTGAAAAAGTCCAGAAATCTCCGATTACACCGATTATGCAACGATTACGCGATTTAAAATACATCGAAAACTATAGAGAAATCTGTGGAATCAATTTTTTGAAATCTGCGTAATCAGAGAGCGAAAAGTAGTTTTGCAGAGCTCTTTTCAATTTTCGATAGTTTGAGTTGACACGCTCATCTTATCGCGATAAAATGAGCCTATGAACTCAAAAGATTATATCCCAAGATGGGTGGAGGATTATGCCTTTGACGAGAGTCTGATCGGCAGGCATATGGTCTTTCTGGCAGGCCCAAGGCAGGTTGGAAAGACAAGGCTTGCCAAACACTGGCTGGAGAAAAAGGGATGCTCCCCCCTCTATTTCAACTGGGATGATGTCTCGACGCGAAAGGCTTATCTTACCAGTAACCGCTTTTTTGAATCCCCTGCAAGATCTCTTGGCATTCGGGACCCATGGATTGTATTTGACGAGATTCATAAACGAAACCGCTGGAGGGACATTTTAAAGGCGGTTTACGATGTTTTTGGAGATGAGTTCCGATTTCTGATTACAGGAAGTGCACGTCTGGATATTTTCCGCCGTTCTGGCGATTCCCTTGTAGGAAGATACAATCTCTTCCATATGATGCCTTTTAACATTGGCGAAATTACCGACCTTCCGAAAGGAGTTTCTTTTTTAGCAGAGAGATCGCCCCATAAACTTTCGAAAACTTTTGAAGAGCAGGTTTCGAGAAAGATTTCCGCTTCGGTAGAGGAGGCCTATCAACATCTCTGGCGGTATGGGCCCTTTCCCGAACCTTTTCTAAAGCAAAATGAGCGGTTCAGCCGGAAGTGGCACCAGGATTATTTGAGTCTGGTCATTCATGAAGAACTCAAAGACGTCACCAAAATCGTTGAACTTGATAAGGTGGAGAATCTTCTCTTTCTGATGCCCTCAAGGATCATGGCGCCCCTTTCCATGGCCAATCTGGCAGGAGAGCTTGAAGTCGCGCACACAACCGTCAAGGTCTGGCTGGAGCAGTTGAAGAGGCTCTATCTGTTATTTCCAGTGGCACCCTGGGCTAAAAAGGTTTCGAGAGGTCTTCGGCGAGAGAAAAAATGGTATTTTCTCGACTGGTATTATGTCCCCGAGGAGCTAGGAAGACTTGAGAATATGGTAGCTACCTATCTCTACAGGGCATGTTTGACTTTGACAGATATGGGTCTGGGAAATTACCAATTATATTATCTCCGAACCCTCGATAAGCAGGAAATTGATTTCATCGTTGAGGCCGATAGAAAGCCCATCTTGGCTGTGGAAGTTAAATTAAACGACACTCAACTATCCAGGACTCTTCAGAACCGTCATAAATGGTTTCCTGACAGCCCCACGCTTGGGGTTCAAGTTGTTAATCAGCGGGAAATACTTCAGAAGCACCCTAACAATACCTGGGCCATGAGTGTTGAGAGGTTTCTGGCCCTTTTAACCTGATGAATGAAATCATTTTTAAAGGATACACCCCAGGAGCGATTGGTCGAATAGTGGAGCTTCATGGAACTTATTACCACCAACACTGGGGGTTCGGGCTTTTCTTCGAAGCCAAGGTAGCGACCAAATTGTCTGAGTTTCTCAGACGATTGGATGAGTCACGCGACGGCTTCTGGACCCTCTGCCAAGACGGCCGGGTGGAGGGAGGGATTGCCATCGATGGAATAAAAGCTACAACGGAAGGCGCTCACCTCAGATGGTTCATTCTCTCCTCAAAGGTGCAGGGGCGCGGTTTCGGGAATCGATTGATGGAGGAAGCCGTCTCCTTCTGCAGAAAAAACGGCTATGGACGGGTCTATCTCTGGACCTTTGAAGGGCTTCATCCAGCACGCCATCTCTATGAAAAGTTCGGGTTCAAGCTGGTCTTTCAAAACGAAGGGACGCAATGGGGAACAAAAGTCATCGAGCAGAAGTTCGAACTCGATCTTTGATCCAGGCACGGTTCCAATGTCTCAAAAAAAACGACTCTCCTTATGACGGGAAACAGCGGGCAAAGGATTTCATCAAGCGGGGCGACCCTTTAATGCGAATCTTCCTCCGGAGCATGGCCCAAAAGAGGTTTTCTTCCTTCGCTAAAAAATTTAACCACGTTTTGCTATCAGCGATGAGATGAAGGTCAGGAGCTTCCATGTGGCCGTCTTGAACTTCAATCTTTTTATCCCGGATGACAACTGTTTTCTTAAACGCCTCTTCGCCTGAAAATGTAAACCAATAGGTGGCATTGATTCCTTCGGATTGATTGCGCTGGAATATCAGAGGAAGGGCGTTAAAGAAACCTTTTACAGAATGAGCACGAAGACCATGACCGATTCTTCTGATTTCCTTATGAGGAAAATGGTTGGCGACATAAGCTTCACCATCTGAACCTGGAACAACATAGATGGGCTCTACCTTGTCCTGCAAGGGTCTAACCACTGTCTCCAAGAAAGTTTTCCGGTTATCCAGAAACGGACCGATCATCTCCTCTCCAGCCGGGCAGACAGCCATGCAGTAGGATGATTTATTGCAGATCCCATAACTCAGAGTCTGCCACATCGAGACAGTCTCTGAATCACTAAATTTACTCCGGTAAGACCGGAAATCTTTGCTCGATACCATCCTCTTCACCCAATCCAAAAAACCTCCCATCCGGTCCCGGTAATTGTGGGTTATACAATTGACAAAGCTGAAATGGCCATCTGGATCGATCGCTCCTACAGGACAAACAGAGACACATAGTTTGCACTGGAGACAGGGATTAAAATCGAGGGGCCGGTCATAAGCCGTTGCTTCCTTACCGATGAGGATGGTTCCCAGGATGATAAAGTTCCCGAATCGGGGGTGAATCACGAGACGATGATGACCCATGGCTCCCAAACCCGCTTCCATTGCGACGACTTTATGGGGAACAGGCCACATCTTGCCTGGCCACTTGGCCATCTCCATCGGGAATCCGCTGGGTGGGTTCAGAACACGGACTCCTTTCTTTCTGAGTACTTCAACGATTCTGCTGGCCGTAGCATCCACCTTTCGCATCCCGTGAAGGAACTCCAGGTCTGAGATCGCCCTTGAGACACATCGAATATTCTCCGGGTTCAATCGGCAAGCAAGGCTCATCAAGGTTTTAGTCGGAGGAAAAACCTCCAGAACGTCTCTCCGGTGAATCTCCATTCCTGATCGATCAATATTTACCAGCCCGACATCATCCGCTCCGGAATCTAAAGCCAATTTCTTAAGCCACTCTGAATCGAGTTTTTCTCCGGGACTTTGAGTGAAACCCTGTCTCGCGATTTCACGATGCCGCTTTACGGTGGGGTGTTCATCAAATTTCACTTGAGAACCTCCTTGTATTTTATGTTTAATTTTTCTTCTAAATAACTTCAGGCCAGTCTATTCAGACAGGCCTGAAATGGAAGTCTAAAAACTACTTGGCTTCCCAGACCTCTGGCGGGACCGGAGCCATCTTCTGAAATTCGATCCGGTAAGGGGTGATCTTACAGACTGCGTAGTTAGGATCGTCAGGGCCGGAGTATATGTTTTTCAATTGATCAAACCATACAGCCCGTTTTGTCTCTTTGTCAGTTAGTATCTCAGCCCGGCCTTGGATCTGAAGATACGACTCCCCTGACTCAAAGTCAGTGACGCCTACGGTCAAATGGACTTCGGGGTTCTTGCGGATCTGGGCAACCTTTCTTGAGTTGATAAAGGTGGCCATCCATACAGTCAGGTTCTCATCGGCTACGGGGGTCACATATCGCACCCATGGTCTCCCGTCTTCAGTAAGGGTGGCTAATGCTGATAAAGTGGGTTTATTAATTTTTGCTAAGATTTTTTTCTTAAGCTCAGTCATGGTTTCCTCCTTCTAATCATTTCGCATTTGAACAAGTAAGTATTCCGATTCTTGCCATTTTTTTTTCCTTTCTTTGATAAAATCGGTTTTATTCAGGAAGCTTCAACTATATTTTCATCCCTCCTTTCCTTCACATCATGTATGGCAGAATAAAAACTGGCAACCAAATACCAACCAGCCGGTATGATAGATTTTAAATTAAACCTTGAAGCTCCTTAAATGAAAGGCTCATCCATTTGACTATTCTGTCCTAGGACGTAGGGTATCAAGATAATTCAAGAGGCTTTCGGTACATGCGAGCATGATACTCTGACTTTGCGAATTTTTTGCCACGCTTCGACATCCCGCCAAGGAAGCAACGATGAAGGTTGCAGTTTTTAAAGGATCAATATTTCGATTCACTTTTCCATTAACCTGCCCTTTAGAAAAGGCATCAGCCAATCCTTCGCACCAGAGATCATAAACCTGACTAATTCGCTTTCGAAAGACTTCATCGGTTGGGGACATCTCAAGGGCAAGGTTATTGAGGGGGCAGCCAAGCAAAATGTCCTGATCCTTTAATTGGGTGGGAATCAATCTTAACATTCCCTGAAGGCATTCGATAGGATCCTCGCTTGTCTCAAGCGGACGGAGCCACATCTCCGTCACCATGTTCTGAATCAGTTCATCTACAATCGCATAACCCAAAGCCATTTTGTTTGGGAAATGATGATACAGGGCCCCTTTTGTTACACCTGTTTTTGCTAAGATATTGGATAAACTTGCGGCTTGAAATCCGTTCCGGTGTATTTCATGGAAAGCGGCCTCAAGAATAGTCTGCCGAGTTTGGTCAGGGTTTCTCAGTCCTTTCATACCGACCAGTATGCATGTTATTTAGTCAGAAGTCAAGGGAAAAAAATGGAGGGTTCATTTGTTTAGAGGTTGATAAATAAGAAGTCCTTTCACAAACCGGGGATCGATCTCCTCCCCGGGAGGAACCTTTCCAAATTCCTCCTCAAAGAGATCGAGGCAGAAATCCTGGAAGGCAACGAGATGCCCCCGCCCCTGAGGGTCATTTTCCATTGAACTCAACCATTCTCTCAATCCATTTCGGAGCTCCATTCTGATAACTCCTTTCCCCTGGCCCTCTCTCTCAAAAAGATGTGAAAAAAGGTCATTCAATCGGGCCTTCTCAATGGCTTCGAACTGAAATTTCCCTAGAAGAATCCGGTTTGCCAGGGCCGTGAGAAAGATGGTGGAGAGGGTGATCTCCTGCCACTTTTCAGGATGGCAACCACTCCAATCCATCTCCTTTAAAGACCGGGGAGAGACGTTCAGGGAATCTCCTAAAAAATAGACGACCCCTTCGATCGATTCCAAAAACCTCTCCATCTCTTTTAAATCCTGAAGGTCTTTGAAATCATCGGGCACCCCGTCCCGATAGAGGGCTGGCCTTTTCCTCAGGACCCCCTCAAGGCTTTCAAAATGGGGAGGGTCCAGAAGAAGAAGGTTTTCCCGATCCCCTCCAAACCACGGCCCCTTCAATATCGTCTCGGCCTTTCTCCTTAAAAGAATCGTCAAACTCACGCCGCATTGAAAGATCTTCTGGATGGGAAGAGACCGGAGCATTTCAACCGCTTTTTTCTTATCTTCACCGCTCAAATATTGAAGGCCAACATTCAAATAATGGTAGACCTTCTTGATCGCCCTCTCCATGCCGGAGAGGTTGGAGAGGGCGATCGCCTCCGCCACGATGGCCTTGTTGCAGAGAGCTGTGAGCTCTTGCTTCAATCGGTCCTGCTCCTGTGGATCGTCTATCTGGGAGAGGAGAGCGGAGAAAAAAGGGCCTTCGCCGTAAAAGGTGAGGTAGTAGGCGGGGCTTTCTCTCTTCAACGCCTCCGGAGCCTCCGCTGCCGGGAGTCCCTCTCCTTTCATGAGAGTGTCAGGGTTGATAAAATGATAAATCTCCAGGGCCTCCTCAAAATCGGGAAATCCGTAATCATTCAACCGGCTGTTCCTTAAACGGTATCCTGTCTCCTCAAGCTCTGTCTCCAGTTCACAGATGAGCGCCTCCATCAGACTCCGGTAGCCTTCGCTATCGATCCAGTAGAAGGTCTTTAAGAAAGGCTCAAAGACCTCCCTTGTCTTCACCCCTTTAAAATCGATGAAGTAGTATTGGTCCAGGGTGAAGAGGGGAATTCTGTCCATACTCTCGGTCTGTTCTCCCTCCAGCGTGGTGACGAGGAGGAATCTTTTTAGAATGAGGGCGATGAATTCAGGATCCGCCGTCCGAATAAACTGAACCGCCTTCTTCTCGTCTGATTCAAGAAGGATTTCGATCCAGTGAAGGACCTTCTCCGAGTCGAGCTGATCCCTTTTCCAGAACTCGATGTCGAGGAGATATTGAAACTGTTCCGGAGTAGTGAGAGAGATGAGGTCAAGACAATCCTTCTCGCCGACCTCCTTGATGGTTAAAAAGAGTTCCTGTTCCGGAAGGGCTTGAACCAGCTCTTCCGGATGTTCGGAAAGGAAGAGCGTATCAAGCCGCTCTTTTCCGCGGCTCCGGAGAACCAGTTCTAATTGACTCTGAACAGGAAGGGATTGGAAGGCCTTTCGGGCTTCCTTCGGGTCTTCGGGCAGAAGAAGGGAGGGGTAATCAATCATTACATACCCCATCAATCCCCTCACCCTTACCCTCTCCCCAACGGGGAGAGGGAGGGTAGACTGGGAGATGATTAATAAGCTGGTGGCATGGGTGGACCACCACCCTGATCTTTTTTGGGTTTCTCTGCAATGGCTACCTCTGTGGTGATCAAGAGGGAAGCCACACTGGCCGCATTCTGAAGGGCCAGACGGACCACTTTCGTCGGATCGATGATCCCCGCCTCGATCATATCGGTATATTCTTCCTTGTCGGCATCGAACCCGAAATTTCCCCTTTCCTCTTTCACCTTCTGTGCTACCACAGAGCCTTCCAGGCCGGCATTCTCAACGATCTGCCGGATCGGCTCCTCGAGGGCCTTCTGAATGATATCAACGCCGGTCTGCCGGTCCGGTTCAAGTTTGATCTTCTTCAAAACAGACAGACACCTCAGATAAGCGACTCCGCCGCCGGGAACGATGCCCTCTTCCACAGCGGCCCGGGTCGCATTCAGGGCATCCTCAACCCGTGCCTTCTTCTCTTTCATTTCGGTCTCAGTGGCTGCTCCCACCTTGATCACAGCCACGCCTCCTGCCAGTTTCGCAAGCCGCTCCTGAAGTTTCTCCCGATCATAATCGGATGTGGTCTCTTCGATCTGAACACGAATCTGTTTGATCCGGCCTTCGATCGCAGAAGCTTTACCCCCTCCTTCCACAATCGTGGTATTGTCCTTATCGATAACCACTTTCTTTGCTCTACCCAGGTCCTCCAATTTCATCTTTTCCAGCTTGACCCCGACATCTTCCATGATGGCTTGCCCGCCGGTTAAGACAGCGATATCTTCAAGCATCGCCTTTCTTCTGTCACCAAAGCCCGGGGCCTTGACTGCCGCACACTTCAATGTCCCACGGAGTTTGTTAACAACGAGAGTGGCAAGGGCTTCACCTTCCACATCCTCTGCGAGGATAAGGATGGGTTTTCCAGTCTTTGCCATCTGCTCCAGAATGGGAAGAAGTTCTTTCATGCCTGAGATCTTCTTTTCAAAAAGGAGGATATATGGGTCTTCAAGAACCGCCTCCATCTTTTCCGGATCAGTCACGAAATAGGGAGAGATATATCCCCGATCGAACTGCATGCCCTCGACCACTTCAAGGGTGGTCTCCATACTCTTGGCTTCCTCAACCGTAATGACTCCCTCTTTCCCAACCTTGTTCATTGCCTCGGCAATGATATCGCCAATGGTCTTATCATTATTGGCGGAGATAGTTCCTACCTGGGCGATCTCCTTCTGCTCTTTCACGGGCTTGGAAAGCTTCTTCAATTCCTTGACGATCTCCTCCACGGCATGATCAATCCCTCTCTTCACATCCATGGGATTGGTGCCGGCGGCTACCACCTTATTCCCCTCACGGTAAATCGCCTGAGCCAAAAGGGTTGCTGTCGTCGTCCCGTCCCCGGCCGTATCCGAAGTCTTACTCGCCACCTCTTTGACCATCTTAGCGCCCATATTCTGAAAATGATCTTCCAGATCGATCTCCTTTGCCACGGTCACCCCATCCTTTGTAACCAACGGCGGACCGAAAGACTTCTCCAGAACGACATTTCGACCTTTGGGGCCCAGTGTCACTTTCACCACATTGGCCAGAATATTGACCCCCTCTAAAATCGAATTTCTTGCTTCCTGATCAAACCTCAATTCCTTTGCCATGAGACTCCTCCTTTCTCAATCTGTTCACTTTTTTCCATTTACTTCTCCCCAATTTGATGTTCTCGTAAAAAGTCGCCCCCCCCTTCGACAGGCTCAGGGTGAACGGTGTAACCTATTGATATTACGTTCGTGCTGAGCTTGTCGAAGCATGAATGATATCCGGCAATTGACTTTTTACGAGACTATCAAATTTACCCCTTTGGAAATAATGGACCGCAAAAATTTCTAAAGGGGTTCACTTCTCAATGACTGCAAGAGCTTCGTCCTCTCGCATCATCAGATGCTCTTCTCCGTCGATCTTCACCTCTGTCCCCGCATATTTCGCAAAGAGGATCCGGTCGCCTTTCTTCACCCCTAATGGAATCTTCTTCCCGTCCTTATTCAACTTTCCTTCTCCGACAGCGATCACTTTACCTTCGATCGGTTTTTCTTTGGCCGAATCAGGGATAATGATTCCTCCCTTCGTTTTCTCCTCCTCCTCCAACCTTTTGACGATGAGCCTGTCATGAAGCGGCCTGATTTGCATAGAGATTGATCTCCTTTCTCATAAAATTCCGCAAAATGTATAATCATCAAATCCTGATTTGTCAACCCTTCTGCTTTTTCAAACCAAAGGTCCTGGGCCATTTGAAAATCTACTTTTTTAAGTATAATCAGTGAGTTACGATTCTAAAGAGGGGAGTGTATCTATAGAATCCTATTGATTTTTTCAAAAAAAAAGTTTATGAAAACCCCATGGAATTTAAATATCCTTTCATTGCCACCGGGATCGGTTCTTTTCCCCATAAGGAGGAGAAAGAAGTATTTTCCCTTATCCTCCGGGATTTTCCCCACATCCCTTTCTGGCCACAGTTGCCCAAACGCTCCTTCCTCGAAGGGATGGTCGCTCAGTACTCCGAGGGTTTTCCATCCCTCAAACTGGACGAAAAGAACCAGAAGCTATGGGTCGAAACCTCTTCAGGTTTTGAGAAGGAAGTGGAGAGATTTTATCTATCGGTTGAGAAAGGGGAGACCGACCCTTTTCGTATATCCGAGGATTACGCCGGCGGTCTCCGTCTCCTGAAGGACCTTTCCCGGGAGGAGGTGCGAAAAAAGATTAAATATATCAAGGGCCAGATCACAGGGCCCATTACCTTCGGGCTTGCCTTAACCGATCAGGAAAAGAAACCGATCTTCTATGATCCGACATGGAAGGAGATTCTCATCCATCATCTCTCATTTAAAGCCCGATGGCTGGAGAAGAGATTCCACGACCTTTTCCCCGGGATTCCGACGATCCTTTTTTTCGATGAACCCGGCCTCTCCGCCTTTGGCTCCGCTTTTTCAGGCTTGAACCGGGAGGAGGTGATCCTCTCCCTCAACGAATGCTTTAACGCTGTCGAAGGATTAAAAGGGGTCCACTGTTGCGGAAATACGGACTGGAGCCTTCTTCTCTCAACCAGACTCGATATTCTCAGTTTCGATGCTTATGGATACATTAAAACCCTCTCTCTCTATCCGAAGGAGTTGAAAGCTTTTCTGGAGCGAGGAGGGATTTTGGCCTGGGGCATCGTCCCCACAAGCGAAGAGATTCTAAAAGAGGATGCTCAGAGTCTGGTGAAGCGCTTCAGGAAAGGGGTTGAGATACTTTCAAAAGAAGGAATCGACCCGGCGCTCCTCCAGAGGGCGATCCTCACCCCAAGCTGCGGCACCGCCTCCCTCCCCATCCCTCTGGCTGAAAGAGTCTGTGAGTTGACCGCAGAAGTCTCAAATCTGTTAAGAGAAAGATCAAGTTCTTCGGTCTCTTCTTGAGGTATTCAGAGAATGTTCTGAAGAGGGATGGGATGGATAGGCGCATCTCATGTAATGGAGAGAGGTTTGAAAATACTTACGAGCGAACCGCCTGAAAGGCATGCAAATATTGGCGGATGGGCGGGAGAAGAATCAAAACAAAGGCTGATTGCTCTTGAATCGGCAGCAGAAGCAAAATTCCATAAGAAAGTTGGCGCCTCGATTCTGCCTTCGATATTAAAATTTTTGACATACCCTTGCAATAATATCAAAAAGCCTTTCAACTTAAGTGATAGATAAGAATCTTAAGAAAGGAATTTTAAAGTGACTGATTCCATATTTGAGGTTTTCAGAGAGGTGAATCGGGAGCATTTTCATCTCATCTGGCGGAGGGCTCAAGAGGGAAAGTTGGAGGGCCTGGCGGAAGAAGAAGAGCGGCTGGGGAAAATCATGCTCGACCACTCCGAAGAATTTTTTAATCAGTTTGAGTTTTCTGATGTTTTAGCCGGTCGTGAGTTCGATCCGGAAAGCGAAGTTAATCCGTTCTTGCATGTTGTGCTCCACGCCGCGGCGGAAAAACAGGTGCAGGACCGTGACCCCATCGAAGCCTTTCAATTCTATAATGCCATGCTCAGGAATAAATGCAGTCGCCATGAAGTCATCCACCTTCTGATGACCCTATTATTGAAATTTCTATATCCCATCTTGAAACAGAAAAAAGGTCAGTTTCATCTTGACGGTTACCGCAACCTTCTGAAGAAATACAAGTCCCGGAAACCGGAGAAGATCTTTGAACTTTTGGAAAGTGAACCCGATCCCCTCCTGGAAAGGGAGGTAAACTCAAAGAGCGCACAGATCTTCGATGAGATTGGCGCCGCTTTAAAAGGTCAGAACTTCAAATCGATCGGGGAGGCTCAAACCTTCTTGGATGATTTGACGGCAAAGAGGAATGCTGAGTCAATCCCTGAGTTTCTGGGGTTATCGTCAAATCAGATGAACCGCTTGCTTTATCGGCCATTTGCAGAAACGTCAGATATCGTGGCGCTCAAAAGAAATCTTTCTAAGGAAGACCTCCTCGATATTCCATTGGTGAAGGAGGCAATGTATTTTATGAAGCGGCTCGGCGAACTCCAGCCTCTCAGGGCCACGGCTAAGGGGAATCTTCCCCAGGCCTTCGCCCGTGAATTGCACGATAAATTTCCTGAACATCCTCAGTTCCATTATTCTATCAGGTCTGAGGAAGAAGACTCGAAACTTTCAGCGTTGCGTCATATTCTGGATTTGGCAGGTTGGATTAAGAAGCGGGATCAAAAGTTCTCCCTGACTCAAAAGGGACAGGATGTGGCGGACAAAGGATTTGGAATAGACGACTTCTATCATCTCTTTGAGACATATGTCCGAAGGTTCAACTGGGCCTTTAGAGATTTATATCCCGGTTTGAATATCATTCAGCAAGGGTTTCTATTTTCATGCTACCTTCTTCATCAGAAAGCAAAGACTTCCATTACGGTTAAAGAACTATCTAACTGCTTTATTCAAGCCTTTCCTGCAGTGTTGAAGAAAGAGGAAAGGCATCACTCCATGGAGCTGGAAGAACTTGTACACCACGCTTTTTCCATCCGGTTTATTGAACGCTTTTGCGAGTATTTCGGCCTGGTGACAATCCAGAGAAAGAAGGGACAGTCTAATCTCGAATACTTTTTAAAGATCACCCCGCTTTTTGAAAAAATTTTTCAATGGAAATTAGGCGCCGCCTAAGAAACCTAAGCCTTTAAAATTAGCAAACATGATGAAAAGATACGTCCTTTTTCTTCTATTTTTTGCTATCTTCGTCACCGGGTGTGCTTCCATAACAGCCCAACGGATTCCTCAATCCTTTGAGAGGCCTAAACCCTGCGAGGAATTTTTTGAACGGCTGGATGGAAAAGTAAAAGAGGCGGGAGTCAGGGATGGTTCAAGCGCTCCTGTCTCCGGTTTTCCCTATCTCCGGACCAACCGTTTTCTTTCGGCGCTAAAAGAAAGATTGAAGGATGACCGGGAGAGAGAAGAAGGGGTTCGATGGATGCTTGACCTCAATCTTCAAGCGAGGGAAAAGGAGATCAGAAATCTTCATGAAGGAGCCATCTCGTCTTTCTCTTTGGATCGGGAACGGCTCCTCTCTCAGATGAAGACCTGCTCTAAAGAGCTATTTGACCATGATAAGACCAAAGCCCATTTTTATTCCATTCTGGAACCGGAGGCGGTCGTTAAGGACGAATATTCTTTTCTTCTGAGGACGGCCGGCCTTTATCCCCTTTTTGCCCTTCCTGTGTCGGCGGTCGTTGAGAATGCACGGAGAAAGATGAGAAACAGATTCGAGATCGATCTCAAGGACCTTCCTATAAATGGAACCCTCCGCAATTATACCCCTGAAAAGAGAATCCCGCTTTCCGAGAAAGAGATCGAAGGAATCATGAAGGCCTCCCAAAGTAACTCATTAAAAACCCCCCGGTTGGATGAGGGTCAAGCCAAAAAATTGGTGGAATACTTTGCCCCAGTTTTCATCCAGGACGTTGCTGCCTCCTATGACCGTTTTGGGCAGATGGTCTGGAAGAATCATCGCGCGGAGGTCGATCCGGACAAGCCGGCGGTCTATTACTATTTTTCCAATGGTTTCCTGAAGGGCGAGCCGATCCTTCAGATCAATTATGTGATCTGGTATTCCGAGAGAGCCGGGGAGAACCCGCCCTGGATCGAAAAGGGCCATCTGGATGGATTGACGATACGCCTTTCTCTCGATCCTGGGGGAACCCCTTTCATGGTGGATGTGCAGAACAATTGCGGATGCTATCATTTTTTCATTCCGGGAAAAGAACGGGTGGATCAGGTTCTCTCCAGGCCCTTCATGTTCGATGCGCTGATCCTCCAGTTTCTCCCCGGGGTTTCAACCGATAACCGTTTTGGCATCTTGATTAACTCCGGCTGGCATCAACCCGAACGGTTACTGGCCATGGGAGAAATTCCTGATCTCATCCCTTATCAGTTGATGCCCTATGACCTGCTGGAATCCCTCCCGCATCCGGATGGTCGAAGGGAAAGCCTCTTCGATGAAAAAGGAATTGCCAAAGGCTCGGAGCGGGTGGAACGGTTTATCCTCTTCTCCATGGGAATCCCGTCCATAGGAAGCATGCGGCAACGAGGGCATCATGCCGTCGAACTCATCGGTCGAGTCCATTTTGATGATCCCTATCTCTTCGACAAAAATTTCATTTTCAGATAAGCGGGTCAGGGGCCTCCTGATTATTTTAGGCTTTGCCCTGGTCCAGCCTCTGATCATAGACGCGCGATTGTCGCCTGCATGGGCGGAGGAGAGCCGGATCCTTCCTGTCGTCCGGACAATGGAATCCTCTTTCGATTCTGTGGAAGATTATTCCTGCGAGGTAGAGCAGATCTTCTATCAGGATGGAAAGGAGGATCAGCGCTATCAGTTCAAATTCTATTATAAGAGGAACAAAAGGATCCGGGTTGATTTCATCTCTCCCTATTCCGGGATGTCCATCTATTATCAGGGGGGGAATAGGGATGCAACGGTCAAGCCCTTTCGGGGGTTACCCTCCTTGAAGTTTAAATTCTCAATCCACAACCCCCTGATTAAGACTGCGGCGGGCCAAACCATCGATCAGACGGACATGGGGTATTTCATCAATTTCTTAATGAAGAATCTTAAAAAGGTGAAGCAGGGAGAAGATGAAGTTTATGAGAACAGGGAGCAGATGAAGTTTTTGCTCCTGGCCATGGATTACATTGAAGAGAAGAACCTTGAACGATACCGGATCATCATCTCCAAAAGGAACTGGCTTCCTATCCGGATCGAGCGATACCATCTGGAGGGGCAGGCCCTTGAAGTGACCATGATCAAAGATTATGTGATCAATGGGCGTCTGGGGGAGAAGTTTTTTACTCCATGACCACTTTTAGTTGAGCTGAGGGCCGTCGATATGAAACCGGATTATGATGTCGTCATTGTGGGGGCCGGACCTGGGGGATCAACGGCTGCACGGTTCTGTGCCAGATCGGGATTGAAGACGCTCCTGATCGAGAAGGAGAGGTTCCCCAGGTACAAGCCCTGCGGAGGTTGTCTTTCCCTCAAGACCGTCCATCTTCTCAATCTCAATCTCGGGCCGGTCATCGAGAACACCATCTTCGGAGCAAAATTCAGTTACCGCCTTAAAGATCCTTTCCACATCGAATTAAAAGATCCGATCGCCTTTCTGGTCATGAGGGACCGGTTAGATCAGTTCATGAAGGAGAAGGCCCTGGAGGAAGGGGCCGAGATACTGGAGGGAGAAAGGGTTGTAAGAGTCCAGGAGAAGGAGAAAGGAGTCGAGGCTGAGCTGGCCGGCGGAGAGAAATTTTATTCAAAATTTCTCATTGGCGCGGATGGTCCGGAGAGCGCCGTTGCAAAGTCACTCTCCCTGCCTCCACAGGGAATCGATGGAGACGGAATAGCCATCCAGAGCGAGATTCCCTTCGACTCCTCCATCCCTTTCCCTGAAAAGGAACTTCATTTTATCCATCTGGATTTCGGCGGAACCCCCAATGGCTATAGCTGGGTCTTTCCTAAAAAGGAGTGGCTCTCCATCGGAATCGGCGGGATGTTCAGAGAGACGAAGAAGATGAATCCCCGCCAGTACCTGAGAGGTTTTCTTAAGGGTTTAACCTATGTCCCGGAGGGTAAGATGGAAAGGATGAGGGGCCACCTTCTCCCCTCTTTCTATGATGAATGGCAGAAGGTTTCACAGGGGAAGGTCCTTCTTGTGGGAGATGCCGCCCATCTGATGGACCCTCTGCAAGGAGAGGGAATCTACTATGCGGTCCGAAGCGGGATGCTGGCCGCCGAGGCAATCATCGAATCGAAGGAGAAAGGAACTCCCCCATCCGATCTCTATCAGAAAACGGTCCATCTTCACATCTCTGAAAATCTGAAATGGGCTCTCTCTTTTTCCCGATTCGTTTTCAGGTTTCCGAAGCTTGCCTACCAGACCCTGAGACACTATCCGGAATTGAGCGACCTCTACCTTCAGGTCCTCGATGGAAGGGAGACCTATCAGGGATTTGTGTCGGGGGTCAAGGGACGAATAAAGGATTTCATGAAGGGGAGGCTGAGTGAGAAGATCAGAAGGGCCATGGCAAAGGCATGAAAAGATAAAAGCGAAAGTAAACCCCGTTAGAAATTCCAGCGGGGCATTGAACCCCGCCCTCCGGGGTGGAACCCCCTACGGGGCGGAACCCGGAATTAATCTGAAATGTAACCCCGCTGCAGCCGCCGGCCCACGAGGGCCTCTGGCCCGGAGGGAGCAACGGGGCATTATTTCTAACGGGGTAAAGAGGATCGCCCTTCTTCTGGAAAGAGAATATGGCGTTCCTCAGGGGGAGAAGGGAGCGGACCCTCTTGACATACTCATCCAGACCATCCTATCCCAGAATACCCATGACCTAAATCGGGATAGAGCCTACCAAAGGTTAAAAAGCCGGTTCCCCCGCTGGGGAGATGTCCTCAATGCAAAGACAGAAGCGATCATTTCAGCCATACGGCCCGGCGGCCTTGCCGGACAAAAGGCCAAACGCATTCGGGATCTCCTCCGCTGGATTAAAAAGAGGGAAGGGAAATTAAGCCTTGCCTTTTTGATGCAGATGAATTCAGAGGAGATCAAAAGAGTGATCGGGGAACAGAAAGGAATCGGACCTAAAACAATCGATTGCCTTCTTCTCTTCGGTCTGGGAAGGGATGCCTTTCCGGTGGATACTCATATCCTCAGAATCGGGAAGCGAATGGGGTTCATTCCGGAGAAAATGGATGCCGTGAGGGCCCATCCCTGGATGGTTCCGCTCATCCCCAAAGGAAAATCCCTATCCCTTCACCTCAACCTCATCCGGCTCGGTAGAACGATCTGCAGGGCAAGGATTCCTCAATGCGAGGATTGTTTCCTTGCTAAAGAATGCCTCCATCGTTCACAATATTCCGGGTAATGAATCAGAGTATCAGTTTAGATTTTTGAAAAAATTTCATCAAATGGAATAAAAATCCCCCTTAATCCCCCTTTTTCAAAGGGGGAGACCCTAATTCCCCTCCCTTTTATAAAGGGAGGTAGGGAGGGATTCTAACGAAACGAGATGAACCAAGAATCTTATTCTTTCCGGTCGTGGTTTGAATCCGGATTCTATAAAAAATCAAAACGGATAGGCCTGACCGGATTGAAAGGATCGTCCAGGGCCTATCTTTTATCCCTGTGGCGAGAGAAGGTGAGTGGCCCTTTTCTGGTCATTGCGCCTCACCTCCGCGACGCTGAATTCCTCCTGGAAGATTTCCGCTTTTTTCAAAGGGAAGGAGATGGGCCGGCCTGCCTCTTTCCTCAATGGGAGACGCTTCCCTACGACGAGATTCCTCCCCATCCGGAGATCATCCGGGAGAGGGTGAATTGCCTCTTCTCCCTCATGAGGGACGAAGGTGCGGTCATCTTCTCCTCTGTCAAGGCCCTGTTGCAAAGGGTTCTCCTCTCTTCGGACTTGAGGGGATCGACCTACACCCTTGCGGCGGGAGAAGAGATCGACCGTAACCGCCTCGTCGAATTTCTCCATGAAGGCGGATATGCTTCCGCAAGGGTCGTTGAAGAAAGGGGCGATTTCAGCCTCCGGGGAGCCATCATCGATATCTTCAGCCCGCTCTATGAGGAACCCCTCCGGTTCGAATTCGACGGAGACCGGCTGGAATCGATCCGGAGGTTCGATGTTGAAAGCCAGCGGTCGATCAGAGGGGCTGATCTGGAGAAGGCCACTCTTCTGCCTGCCAGAGATATTTCGAGAGATCCCTCCGCCCGGACCATGGCTACCCTCTTCGACTATCTTAAGAAAGGGGGATGGGTTTTTATTATTGAAGGAGAAGAGGTGGAGAGGGAAGCAGAGGCCTTCTCCCGTATGGCCGAAGCTCATTATGAGAAGGCCAGGATTAAGAAAAGCTCTGTTCCTGCGCCCGACTCCCTTTACCTCCGTTCCGAAGATCTATTCCGCCATCTCGGAAGATTTCAGACGGTCTTTCTCCAGGAAGGCCCCCTTGCTCCTCCCCGGTGTGAGCGCATCTATCCTTTGGATGTGGAGAGCAATGAAGATCTTCAGAGGGAGATCAAATCGATCTTTCAAACGGTAGAGGGTTCGACCGAAGCTTCGCCCCTGTCCATTCTCCTGAAACACCTTCGCCATTGGCTGATGAAGGGAATGGGCGTCTTCATCGTCTCCCATACCCCGGGTCAGGCCGAAAGGATGAGGGAACTTCTCTCCCACTACGAGATCGCTTCCCGGTTGGAACAGGCAAAGAGGTTCATTGAGGCAGCGGAAGAGAGAGGGATAATCATCCTTCTCATCGGGCTCCTCTCCTCCGGGTTTCGGGCCCTTGAAGAGGGCTGGGTCCTTTTGACAGAAGAGGAGATCTTCGGTGAGAGAAGAAGGCTGAAAGAGGAGAAAGCAGGAAAACATCTGCCAAAAGGCGAAGGCGCTCCTCTTTTCTCCTACGGCGAACTTGGCGAGAACGATTTTATTGTCCACACAGACTATGGCATAGGTCTCTACAGGGGGCTGAGGCACCTGAAGATCGGAACCGTCTCAAACGACTACCTTCTCCTGGAGTATCTCGATGCGGATAAGCTCTATCTTCCCGTGGACCGGCTCAATCTGATTCAGCGTTACATCGGGGGAGACGGAAGATCTCCACGGCTCGATAAATTAGGAGGCCGCTCCTGGCAGAGGGCAAAGAAGAGGGCAAAGGCGGCCATCGAGGAGATGGTCAAAGAGATCCTCAACCTCTATGCCGCAAGAGAGGCTTTCAAAGGAATGACCTTTGCTCCGGTCGATCAATTCTACAGGGAGTTTGAGGCGACGTTTCAATATGAGGAGACACCCGATCAGATCAAGGCGATCGAAGAGGTGATGAACGATATGGGAAACCCAAAGCCCATGGACCGGCTGGTCTGCGGGGATGTCGGGTTTGGAAAAACGGAAGTGGCCATCCGGGCAGCCTACCGCGCGGTCATGGACGGAAGACAGGTGGCCTTCCTGGTTCCCACCACGGTTCTGGCTCAGCAGCACCACCAGACCTTTCTTGACCGGTTCAAGAATTACCCGGTCGTCATTGAGATGTTGAGCCGTTTTAAAAGCCCACGGGATCAGAAGCGGATTCTTCAGCGGCTCAGAGACGGGAAGGTGGACATCATCATCGGGACACACCGGCTCCTCCAGAAGGATGTCTCCTTTCAAGATCTGGGCCTGGCGGTCATCGATGAGGAGCACCGATTCGGCGTGAACCACAAAGAGAAATTGAAGCAGATGAGGAGCATGGTCGATGTGATCACCCTGACGGCCACGCCCATCCCGAGAACGCTCCAGATGGCCGTTTCCGGGATCCGTGACCTCAGCCTCATCCAGACCCCTCCTGAGAACCGCCTTTCGATTCGCACCTTCGTGACCCGCTACGATGATGAGATCGTCCGGGAGGCGATTCTGAGAGAGCTTGACCGCGGAGGACAGGTCTTCTTTGTCCACCATCGCGTTCAGAACATCTATTCGATGGCCGGACATCTCAGGAAGCTTGTTCCGGAGGCGCGGCTGGCCATTGCCCATGGTCAGATGAAAGAGAGGGAGCTGGAGAAGGTGATGCTCCAGTTTGTCAGAGGCGAACATAACCTTCTGGTCTGCACGAGTATCATCGAGTCCGGCCTGGACATTCCGGCGGCCAATACGATCCTAATCAACCACGCCGAGCACTTCGGCCTTGCGGATCTCTACCAGCTTCGGGGCCGGGTGGGACGGGGAAGGCATCAAGCTTATGCCTATCTTCTCATCCCCTCGGAGCTCTCCCTTTCGAGGGATGCGGCAAGGAGGTTCCGGGCGATTCAGGAGTTGAGCGAGCTTGGGTCCGGATTCAGACTGGCCCTCCAGGATATGGAGATCAGGGGGGCGGGAAATCTTCTCGGCCGTTCCCAATCCGGACATATTTCTGCCGTTGGGCTCGAATACTTCACCCAGTTGATGGAGAGGGCGGTCAGGGAATTGAGAGGAGAAGAGGTGATCGAAGAGATCACACCGGAGATCCATTTCCATCTTCCCGCCTTCATTCCCGAGAAATATGTGGAGGACCCGGAAGAACGGCTGCGCCTCTACCGGAGGCTTTCACATTCCCGCACGGATGAAGCGGTCGAGATGATCCGGGGAGAACTGGCGGATCGCTTCGGTAAGATTCCGGAGGAAGTCGCCCATCTTTTTGAAGTGATCAAGGTGAAGATCCTTCTGACCAAGCTCTCCATCCGGAAGTTTGAAGAGACCCCCTCGCAGATGGTTTTGACCTTCGACGAAACGACGCGGATCTCCCCTCAAAGGGTGGTCGAATTGGTCCAGCAGGGAGAGGGGAGGTTTCGACTTACCCCCGACTCCAGACTGGTCGTTGAGGGGTGGCCGGGAATGAAGAAGGGACCCTTTGAAGCGGCGAGAAAGCTATTGCAAGCGATAGCTTGATGTGGTAGATTTGCGTAGAAAATAAGGATTCCGTCTAAAAGCATAGGTTAAGGTTACGGTTACGAAGCCCGTTTCGGTTACTGGTTACGGTGACGTGCAAAGAATTGAGAGACGGAAAACGTAACCTATTATTAACGATACGGGCATCGTTACCGTTACCGTTGAACGAACCTCTTATTTTCTACCTAATGCATCGCACTTTCTGGGAGGGAGGATGATGAAAAAGGGAATCGTTCTCATCTTCGGACTCTTTCTCTTATGGGGAGCCCTGGGTTGCGGGAAGTCCGGGAAGGAAGAATTGGGCAGAAAGGAGATGGTAAGGATCAACGATCTCTCCATCTCTCTTGAAGAGTTTCGCCAGATGTCGGAGAAGCAGCCCCTTGAGGGGAAGGTGAGGCTCCTCGATGAGAAGGGAATGAGGGATTTTCTTGAGAATTATATCATTACCCGGGAGGCGCTTTATCAGGAGGCCAAGAAGAAGGGTTTCGACAAGAACAAGGAGATCCTGGCCAAAGTGGAAGATTTCAGAAGGGCGATGATCATCGATGGGCTCATTGAAGAGGCGTTGAGGGGAAAGAGTGAAGCCACCGAAGAGGAGATCCAGCGGTACTACAGGGAGAATAAATCGCTTTTTACCGAACCCCTTGAGGTGAAGATCCGTCACATTGTGATTAACTCCGAACCCGTGCTCAAGGAGGTGTTGGCGAAACTCTCCAAGGGAGAGAGTTTTGAGAAATTAGCCGCCGCTTACAATATTGATCGAACACGGGAGGACGGCGGAAACCTCGGCTATATTCGAAGGGGACAGCTGGCTCCCTCTTTTTCTCAATTTGAGGAGGCCGCTTTTTCTCTGGTGAAGAAAGGGGATATCAGTGAGGTTCTGAGAACGCCCTATGGATACCATATTATCCAGATGGAAGAGATGCGAGGAGCCAATCTGAGGCCCTTTGAACGGGTGAAGGAGAAGATCCGCCTCTTCCTTCAAGCAAAGAAGAGGCAGGAGGCCTACCTCGAATACGTGAAAGAGGTGAAATCGAAGGCTCATATTCTCATCAATGAAAAATTATGGGCCGAAGAAGAAAAGAAGGGAGAAAAAACAAAAGAAGAAAAAAAATGAGAAGACCTCTTTTTCACCTCTGTTTGCCGCTCGTTCTATTTTTATTGCCGGGATGCGGGTTGTGGGAGGGAGGCCTTTCGGAGCATGTTCTTGCACGAATTGATCGTGAAGAGATCACAGTCGATGAATTCAACCGGGAATTTAAAGAGCTCGTCACCGATCAGAACAAGGAGGGGGGCCGGTCAGAATTAAGAGAACTTAAAGAAGCCTATCTCGATCAAATGATCGAGCGGAAGATCCTGGCACAGGAGGCCAGGCGAATGGGGATACAGGTCTTCTCAGAGGAGTTGGACCAGGCCATTGCGGAGATCAAGAAAGACTACCCTGGAGAGGGATTCGGGGAGAGATTGGGCCTCAAGGGGATGAACCTGGAGGAGTGGAAAGCGCGTCTGGAGGAAAAATTGCTTGCAGAGAAGATGGTCCGGAGCGGTCACCAGTATCAGGCCAGGATCGAGGAAAAGGCGGTCCGGGAGTTCTACGAGACCCATCGCTCCTTATTCCAGCTTCCACGGAGGGTGAGGGCGCGTCAGATCGTTGTGATGGACGGAAATGAGGCGATTCAAATCCAGAAGCGGCTCAAGAAGGGGGAGGATTTTGAGAAACTGGCAAAGGAAAAGTCGCTGGGGCCTGAAAAGGTCCGGGGAGGCGATCTGGGCTATTTCAGCCAGGGAGAGAAGCCTGCGGAATTTGATCATGTCTTCTCCATGGAGGTGGGCGCCATCAGTGAAGTGATCAAGAGCCCTTATGGATACCACCTCTTCAAATTGGAGGAGAAGATGGAGCCCCGCGAGATCTCCTTTGAAGAAGCAGAGAAAGGCATTCTTCAGAGGCTTGAGCGGGAGAAGAAAGAGGAGGAATATCAGAAGTGGCTCAAAAGTCTAAGAGAGAAAGCAAAGGTGAAGGTCAACAGGAAATGGCTCAGATCATGAGGATTGGGAGGAGAACATTATTCATTTTTTTGGCGCTCTTCCTCTTATTAGGAATCTTCTCTTCGAGCGAGGCGGTGGTCGATCGAATCGTTGCCGTTGTCAATAAGGAGATCATCACCCTCTCGGAGGTCGAGAAAATGATCGGTCAACTCAAAGGAGAGATCGAGGGAGGAAACCGTCTGGAGAGGCGCGGGCGTATCCATGAGCTCTCCCGAATGGCGCTCGAAAGACTCATCGAGGAAAAGCTGATCGATCAGGAGGCCAGGAAATCCGGGGTCAAAGTGGCTGCCAAAGAGATCGATGGAGCCATTGAAGAGATCAAACGGAGAAATACGGCCACCCAGGAGGAACTGGAAAAGGCCCTGGCAAACGACGGGTTGACCTTCGAAACGTTTAAGAAAGAGATCGAGAAGAAAATTCTCCGTACCAAGCTGGTTCAATGGGCAGTGAGGGTTGAGCCCAATGTGGGAGAGAAGGAATTGAGGGATTTCTATCTGAAGGATGCGGATCGGTACAGAACCGAGGAATCCTATCGCCCCGGCCATATCCTCTTCAAGGTTCCCAGAGAGGCCACACCCGAAGAGGTTCGCCAAATCAGGGTGAAATGTCAGAAGGTCCTGACAAGGATTAAGGCAGGAGAAGATTTCGGAGAGATGGCTATCTTCTACTCGGAGGATATCTCGAGTAAGGATCGGGGGGATCTGGGGGTTTTCAAAAAAGGCGAGCTCCTTCCCGCCTTTGAAAAGGAGGCGCTGCGACTCAAGGTTGGAGAGGTGAGCGGGATTGTTCGAACCGATTTCGGATTTCACATCATCAAACTTATCGATCTAAAAGGAGGGGATCCCCTGCCCTTTGAAGAGGTGAAGGAGAAGGTCCGGCTGGATTACCTGGATAGAGAATTTGAAAAAGGGCTCAAACTGTTTCTCGCCACGCTCAAAGAGAAATCGATCATCGAAATCAAACTCTAAATAGTTCGGAGTAATGAGTTCGGAGTTCGGAGTTATTAGTCTCATAGTTTCATAGTCCGATAGCCTTTGACTGTATAACCATTTGACTTTCATTTTATTCCGCATTCCGAAATCCGCAATCCGCAATCAAGGATAGCTCACATGTCCCTTCCCATCATCGGCATCACCATGGGTGATCCCACCGGGATCGGGCCGGAGATCATCATCAAGGCCTTCTCCGTGGAGGAGCCCTTTCAATCCTGCAGACCCATTGTCTTCGGAGACCGTGAAGTTCTACTAAACAGAATCGAAAGGGAAAGCCTTTCGGTCCGGATAAAAGAGATCGGGGAAATTCCTGAAGAGGGATATCAACCGGGGAAAATCTTTCTCCTCCCTTCGAGCCGATTGGAGGCCGGCTCCCTCTCTTTTGGAAAGCCCGACAGAAAGTGCGGCGAGGCCATGGTGGGATATGTTGAAGAGGCAGTGAGGTGGCTGCAAAGAGGAAAGATCGATGGTCTCACCACCTGCCCCATCAATAAACAGGCGATAAATAAAGCCGGACACCTCTTCTCGGGCCATACGGAGCTCTTAGCTCATCTTACTCAGACTTCCCATGTGGCCATGATGTTTCTGGGATCGAAGTGGAAGGTTGTTCTGGTGACAACCCATCTTCCCCTTAAAGAGGTGTCGAAATGGATCACCCGGGATCGCATCCTTACGATCCTCGGACTAACAGAGGAGGGACTGAGAAGATATTTCGGGGTTTCTCAACCCCGGCTTGCTGTTCTCGGCCTGAATCCCCATTGCGGAGAGGAAGGGCTTTTGGGAGAGGAGGAAAAGGACGAGATCATCCCGGCCATTGAGGAGGCAAAATCCCTTGGAATGAAGGTCCAGGGTCCTTTTCCTGCGGATTCCTTTTTTGGCCTTTCAGCCTTTCATCCCTTCGATGCTGTCATCGCCATGTATCACGACCAGGGTCTCATCCCCATCAAGATCTTCGACTTTAAAGAATCAGTCAATTTCACGCTCGGTCTGCCATTTATCAGAACCTCTGTTGCCCACGGAACCGCATACGATATTGCCGGGAAGGGATTGGCCGATCCAGCCAATCTGATCAAAGCAATCGTCACTGCCGCTAACCTATCAAAACTTAAGAGAGAATTATAATATAAGGGTTTTATAAAAAATTGTTGACAAAAAAAATGATTTAGGCTAAAAAATAACTTGTGAAAAATATCATTTGACAGGAGAGCGATATGAGAGAAGTTGTTGTTGTGAGTGGGGTGAGGACAGCCATCGGTAACTTTGGGGGCTCCCTGAAGGATGTTCAGGTGGTGAAACTGGGCGCCACCGTGATCAGAGAGGTCTTAAAGAAAGCGGGCATTAAACCCGTCCCGAAAAAGGAATATTCGGATATTGGCCCGGATCTGCTGAAAGGGACGGGGATGACAGAGCTGGAGAAGACTCATTATAAATGGGACGGGTCTTCCAAAGAAGTGGAAATCGATGAGGTCATCATGGGCAATGTGCTTCAGGCCGGACAGGGACAGAATCCGGCCCGGCAGGCCGTGATTTTCGGAGGCGTTCCAAAGGAGACCCAAGCTTTTACGATCAATAAAGTCTGCGCTTCGGGTCTCAAGGCAGTTGCCCTGGGAGCCCAGGCCATTCAGGCAGGGGAGGCGGAGGTGATCATCGCAGGCGGGATGGAGAATATGAGCCAGGTCCCCTATGCCTTTCCCCAGGGTCGCTGGGGCGCCAGAATGTTCAATCAGGAGATGGTGGACCTCATGGTCTTCGACGGCCTCTTTGAGATCTTTTATGGATATCATATGGGGCTCACCGCTGAAAATATTGCAGAAATGTACGGGATCTCAAGAAAAGATCAGGATGAGATCGGACTGCTCAGCCACCAGAGGGCAAGGGCCGCCATTCAGAAAGGAATCTTGAAAGAGGAGATCATTCCCATTGCCATCCCGCAAAAGAAGGGGGAACCCATTCTCTTCGATACGGACGAGAGGCCGATGGACACCTCGCTGGAGAAGATGGGCAAACTTCCCACGGCCTTCAAGTCAGGTGGAACGGTCACGGCCGGGAACGCCTCCGGGATCAATGATGCGGCGGCAGCGGTTCTTCTAATGTCAAAAGAGAAGGCCAGGGAGCTTGGCCTGGAGCCTCTGGGAAAGATCAGAGCCTACTCCTCCGCAGGGATCGATCCGGCCTATATGGGCCTGGGCCCCATTCCTGCGGTGAGAAAAGTCCTTAAAAAAGCGGGTCTCTCCCTGGGAGACATCGGACTGATCGAACTCAACGAGGCTTTTGCCTCTCAGGCGGTCGCTTGCATCCGGGAACTAAAATTCGATCTCGAGAGAACCAATGTCAATGGCAGCGGGATCTCCCTGGGCCATCCCATCGGCTGCACAGGAGCCAGATTGATCGTTTCGCTTCTCCACGAGATGAAAAGGAGGAAGGTGAATCTCGGGTTGGCCACGCTCTGCATCGGCGGCGGCCAGGGCATGGCCATGATCGTGGAAAAGAGTTAGGAGGAAAAGAAGCTTCGAGTTACAAGTTGCAAGTTTCAAGTTAAAAAACCTGAAACCTAACCTAATACAAAGTTAGGATTTTACTTTAGTCACTTATAATTTTAGTTCACTTTAGTTCACTTCATTGATGTAACGCAGAGAGACCGCAGGAGGTAAGATGGAATATAAAAATATCATAGTTTCTTTTGAGGGAGAGATCGGGATCTTGACGATTAACCGTCCGAAGGCCCTCAATGCCTTAAACCTCGATACGCTTCAGGAGATCCAGATGGGACTCGAGGAGGCGAAGGATCAACCGGGACTGAAGGCTCTCATCGTCACCGGAGCCGGCGAGAAAGCCTTTGTGGCCGGCGCCGATATCCTGCAGATGATGGAGATGAATTCAATCGAAGCCCTCAACTTTTCAAAGACGGGCCACCACACATTGAAGATGTTGCAGGACTTCCATTGTCCGGTTATTGCGGCGGTCAATGGTTTCGCCCTGGGAGGGGGAACGGAGATCGCCCTTTCCTGTGACTTCGTCTATGCTTCTGAGAATGCGAAGTTCGGCCTCCCCGAGGTGACCCTCGGCATCTTTCCCGGTTTCGGAGGAACCCAGAGGCTTCCCCGCCTGATCGGAAAAGGGAAGGCGAAGGAATTGATCTTCACGGGCAAGATGATCGGCGCTCAGGAGGCATTTCAGATGGGGATCGTCAACAAGATCTTTCCCCAGGCCACCCTGATAGAGGAGACGAAGAAGGTGGCCCTTCAGATAGCGGGAAACGGAGCGGTGGGTGTGAGGCTGGCGAAGATGGCGGTGAATGCCGGCTTCAATATGGATCTTACAGAAGCCTGTAACCTGGAATCCTATGCCTTTGGCATCGGGTTTGCGTCAGAGGATCAGAAAGAAGGGATGCGGGCTTTTATCGAGAAGAGGAAAGCCGATTTTAAAGGGAGATAAGGAGGAGCAAGGTGAAGATCGTTGTCTGTATCAAGCAGGTTCCCGATACAACGGATGTGAAGATCAACCCCGAGACCAATACCCTGGTCCGTGAAGGCGTGGCCAGCATTACCAATCCTTTTGATGAGTTTGCGATTGAAGAGGGGCTCCGCACCAAGGAGAAGTATGGCGGCGAGGTTCATGTGATCACGATGGGGCCTCCCCAGGCCATCGAAGTTCTGAAGAATGCGCTGGCTGTGGGTTGCGATAAAGTCTATCTCGTTTCGGACAGGGCTTTTGCAGGAGCCGATACGCTGGCGACCGCCTATGCCGTGTCCAAGACGATCGAGCATATCGGAGGCGCCGACCTCATCTTCTGCGGGAAACAGGCGATTGACGGCGATACGGCCCAGGTTGGTCCGGGCGTCGCCACCCGTCTGGGGCTCCCGCAACTGACCTATGTCTGCAAGGTGAGGGAGATCAATGTCGAAAAGAAGAAGATCGTAGTGGAACGACTGATGGAGAATGGAAAAGAAGTGGTTGAATCGTCGCTCCCCGCTCTCATCACCGTTGTCAAGGATATCAACGAACCCAGACTTCCTTCCCTCCTGGGGATCAAGAAGGCGGCCAAGGCCCAGATTCCGACTCTTTCGGCAAAGGATATTCAGGCCGACGAGAACCGGCTCGGACTGAAGGGATCACCCACCTGGGTGACGAAAGTCTTCTCACCCGAGTCCAGAGGAGGGGGAGAGGTCTTGAAAGGGGAGTTGACGGAGGTGGTTCCACTCCTTGTCAATAAATTGATGGATTCGAAAGTGATTAAATAATCAAAATTCTTTTGGAGTGATGGAATATTGTATTTCAAATCGCAAATTGCAAATTTCAAATTGAATTTTCAATCTGAAATCTGAAATTTGAAATCTGAAATTTCTAATCCATTATTCCAGGTTTCCAGTCTATATAGGAGGAGACGAGATTGGCCAGATTATCGATCGATAAAGAGACCTGCACAGGATGCGAAGCCTGTGTTTCTGCCTGTCCCTTCGGGGCATTGAGCATGAAGGAGGGGATTGCCGTTGTTGATGAGAAGTGCACTTTCTGCGGGGCCTGTGTGGATGTCTGTCCGGTTAGCGCCATTACCCTGGAGAAGGATGAGAAGGCTGTGACGATTGACCTCGGCGCCTACAAGGATGTCTGGGTCTTCATCGAGCACGAGCAGGGAAAGGTCTCCGGCGTCTCTTTCGAACTTCTCGGGGAGGGAAGGAAACTGGCCGATGCCATCGGATGCAAATTATGCGGGTTCATCTTCGGGAAAGAGGTTGAGGGATTCATTAAAGAGGCGATCGCTTTCGGGGCGGAAAAGGTTTATGTCACCGAAAGCCCACTGCTTGAACCCTACCGGACCGACCCCTTTGCATGCGCGGCGGTCAATCTCATCCGGAAGCATAAGCCTGAAATCGTCCTCTTCGGAGCCACGGTTCAGGGACGGGATTTCGCCGGAACGGTTGCCACCACCCTGGAAGCAGGGTTGACTGCCGACTGCACGGGCCTCGACATCGATCCCGAGACGAAATATCTCAAACAGACACGGCCTGCCTTTGGCGGAAATATCATGGCGACCATTCTCGACTACCCCAATTACCGGCCCCAGATGTCCACGGTCCGGCCCAGGGTCTTTCCCATGCCTGAAAGGGATGACTCGAGAAAAGGGGAGGTGATCCGGGAGTCCCTGCCGATGACCGAAGACCAGATCCGGACAAAGGTTCTGGAATTCATCAAAGGGGCGGAGGCTGTCAATCTGGCCGATGCGGAGATCATTGTCTCGGGAGGAAGAGGCATGGGCAGCCCTGAGAACTTCAAGGTGATCCGCGAGCTGGCAAATGTTCTTGGGGCAGCCGTAGGAGCTTCCCGTGCCGCCGTGGATGCGGGCTGGATCCCTTATGAGCATCAGGTCGGACAGACCGGCCGGACAGTCAGGCCGAAGATCTACATTGCCTGCGGAATTTCAGGTTCTATTCAACACCAGGCCGGGATGAAGACCTCAGACATCATCGTGGCCATTAATAAGGATCCGGAAGCGCCCATCTTTAAGATTGCCACCTATGGCGTGGTCGGCGACCTTTTTACCGTCGTCCCCATGCTCAAGGAGGAATTCAGGAAGCGACTGGGACGGTAAAACTACAGTAGGCAGTAAGCAGAATGCAGTAGGCAGTTATCACAGTTAATACTGCTTTCTGCCTGCTGCTTACTAAAGTTACCAGCTCAAGGATCAAGCCTCTGATCCTCCATTTTTTTTATTCTTGCTTTTTCCTTTCCCTTTCATCATAATTGGAAAAAAGGTTTCTGAAAAAGTTCAGAAATCTCTGATTACATCGATTAGGGACCGATTGCACAGATTAGAAATGTATTGATAAATAAAGAAAAATCTGTGGAATCATTTTTTGAAATCTTTGTAATCAGAGAGCGAAAAGTAGTTTTTCAGAGCTCTCGAACAAATAATTTGAAGGGGGTTTCCAACCATGATCGTCACCTGCGCCTCCTGCTTAACAAAATATCAACTCGATGACTCGAGAATCTCAGAAAAGGGGGCAAAGGTTCGATGTTCCCGGTGCAAGCATGTATTCTATGTGGTCCCGCCTCCGGAGACGAAAGAGGAAGTGGCCGAGGATTTCGAGTCTTTTGCCAAATACCATGAGGAGTTGATCGGACAAGATCGTAAGGGAATCGAAAGGACTCCTCCTAAGGAGGAAGAAGAGGGAGAGGTAAAGAGGAAAGGGGCGGCGCCCACGGAGGCAGAAGAGGAAGAAGAGAAATTTCTCTTTTCCGACCAGACTCCTCAGGAGAAGGTGGAATCCTTTTCTCTTCCGGAATTTGAAGAAGAGAAAGCACCGGAAGCCAGGGAGCCCAGGCCGAAGAAGGCCGGCGTCGAGGAGAGAAGAATAAGAGGAAAGAGAAGAAGCTCCTCCCGCCCTTTCGCTCTTGTCATCGTCATTGTCATTCTGGTACTCGGTCTTTTCTACTTATGGACAGAGATGAAAGCCGGTGGAAAGCTCTCCTCCTATTTAGAAGATCCCATCAAGAGAGGGGCGCAGTTGTGGGAGGGGATCTGGGGAACGGAGAAAGAGGGCCTGGTCGTTAAAAGCCTGACCGGATATGAAGAGAAGATGGAAGAGTCTCTCCTTTATATCATCGAGGGAAAGGTGGATAACCAATCCCAGAAAACAAAGAAGTATATCAGGGTGAAAGTGGCGATCTTTGATCAAAACAGAATGAAAGTGGCTGAGAAAGAGACCCTCTGTGGCCAGACCATCGGTCGCGGAGAGTTGAGAAATCTCCCCCCTGCCTTCTTTTCCGGAGAGATGACCCTTCAGCCTAAAACGGAGAAGGAGATGATCACCCCTTCGGGCAAAGACGCCCCTTTTATGATCATCTTTAAAGACTTACCCGCTCAGGCGAAAGAGTTCAAAGTCGAGATCGTGGAAGCGCCCAGCCTTTAAATTGCGGAATGTTGAATGCGGAATGCGGAATTTAAATCCGCAATCCGCATTCTAAAATTCTTTGATTCCCTGGACATAGATTTCAATGAGGGTAAGAGAGAGGGTCATAATCAGCGGACCAGCCACCACCCCGATCATCCCGAAGGCCTGAATACCACCCAGAACAGAGAAGAAGAGAAGAAGAGGATGGATGTTCGTTCGAGTGCTGACGAACAGGGGCCTCAGAAGATTGTCGATCATACCGATGAGTAAAATTCCCAAACCCAGAAGAATGATCCCTTTCAGAAAAGCTCCCTGAATGAATAAGAAGAGGGCCGCCGGACCCCAGATGAGGGCTGTTCCGCCCATCGGGATGAAGGAGAGAAAAGCCATGACCGTCCCCCAGAAGATCGGAGAGGCAATACCCAATACCCAGAATGACAACCCGCCCAGGATCCCCTGAATGATTGCAATCAATATTCCTCCATAGATAGTGGCAGAGACCATATCTTTGAATCGCTGAATAATCAGTTTACTCTCTCTTGCAGGAAGAGGGACTATCTCTTTAAGCCTGTTCAGGAGATGATCCCCGTCTTTGAAAAGGTAGTAAAGGGAGAGAAGGGTGAAAAAGAAGCCGACGATAAAGGTGGAGATGGACTTCAGGAGATTGGAGGTCTGGTTGAAGAGAAAGGCGCTGATCTGTTGAACATTCTTCAACAGAAGATTGAATGGGTCTGCCTGGGATAGATCCACATATTGCTTCAGCTTTTCCAGAGCCCCTTTGAGCAGGGGGAGTTCCCCGATCCGGTTCAAATAGGATTGCAAGCGACCCGTTTTGATCATCTCGTCCAAGTGATGGTAAAAATCGATCACTTCATTGGCCAGGGAGACCATCAGGAGACCTGCTGGAAGGACGATCACCAGGACCACGAAGAGTGTCATCGCAAGAGCGGAGAGAACCCTCTTTTTCTTCAAAAGGCGTTGGAGTTTCAGAAAGAGAGGGTTGAAGACGATGGCCAGAAGAATCGCCCAGAGGATGGGCGCCAAAAAAGGAGAGAGGACCTGGTAAAGGTAGTAAAACGAGAGAGAGGCAAGAAGAAGAATAAAGATCAGAAAGATGTGCTCTTTTTTCATAATTTCTCTAACCCTTAGATCATATTTTTAATCTGCTATCTGCTATCCGCCATCTGCCTTCTTTTTCTGGCTTCTCACCAGGTAGATCAGGGGGAGGCTTCCAATGGTGATGGCCATCTTGACCATGTACTGGCCTTTGATCAAAGGCCAGACCGGCATGAGGCCAGAGAAGGCCAGGGTGATGAAGACCACACTGTCCACCCAGGTTGAAAGGGAATTGCTCACCAGAACCCTTGCCCACTTCGGTCCACGGACATGGGTTCTCCATAGGGCAAAAACTTCAGCATCGATGAGCGAACTGATGAGGTAAGCGGTAAGACTCGCAAAGACGATCCTTGGGGTGTTCCCCAGAACGCCGGCAAACCCCTCCTGTCCTTTATAGAAAGGGGCAGGAGGAAGGGCAACGGCAAATTGGACATAGGCGGCCAGAAGGAGGTTGGCAATGAAAGCGGCCAGGATCACTCTTCGGGCGCCCTGTTTGCCAATCGATTCGTTGATCAGATCGATGAGGGTGAAGGTGAGGGCATAGATGAAGATGGCCGCGGGAACGACGATGCCGCCTATCTGAACGGGTTTGGCGGCGGTCACATTGGCGATCAATTCACAGGCGACGTAGAGCCCGATAAGAATCGTATCCATTTCGCAGGGATTATTCCTTTGCACGTAGAAGAAGGATAGGAGTCTCCGCCCGTGTTAAGACTTTGAGGGCGATGCTTCCCAGGACCCACCGGGTAATTCCGGACCGGCCATGGGTGCACATGATGATCAGATCCGCCCCAATCTCTTTTGCAAAGTCGATAATCTCCACAGCCACCTGCTGACCTGTCTTCACCGTAGCCGAGACCTTGAGGCCCTTCTGTTTCAACTCCTCTGCCAGGCTCAGGAGATACCGCTCCGCCCCCTCCTTCTGTTTCTCGTCGACGATGAGGGGCGTGACCAGTTCAGGCGATCCGTAGAAGGGCATAAAGTGAACAACCTGAAAGAGAATGATTTCAGAGCCCAAAATATTGGCCAGTTTCTCAGCGTGAGGCAGTGCTTTCTTGGCCAATTCCGAACCGTCCAAAGGGATTAAAATCTTCTTGTACATATCAGCCTCCTTCAAAAAGATGATTGCCTTTTATCCCCCATCCTTCCAGTATTCCAACATTCCATTTTCCCAGTGTTTAAATTTATACCAATTTTGCTTTCTTTAGGCAACAGAAAAGAGATATTGGATCTCTTTAGACCTTGCCAGAGGAGCAATTTTCCGATATAATGGAATTGAAAAAAAAAGAGTCGGGATCATGTCTTCCATAATAGATTTTTGATGCAGGAGGCTGGGAACGAATTTCGATGGAAATTGAAGTGAAACTCTTTGCTACATTGCGGGATTATCTCCCGAAGGGGAGTGGCCGGTTTTCATGCCGGATGGAGATCGATGAACATACGAGGGTTCAGGAAATCCTGGTCAAGCTTAACATCCCTGAAGAGATCCCCAAGATCATTCTCATCAATGGTGTCCATGGGAAAAAAGATCAGGTCTTACAAGAGGGAGATGTCCTCTCCATCTTCCCTCCCGTAGCAGGAGGATAAAAAATGATCAATGGTCAGTTCTCAATGGTCATTGATCATTTCTCAACTTCAATTCTGAACCATCAATGACCTGTTCCCAATCCCAACCTCAAAGATGGCGTGTCTTTTTTATGTTCATTGACCATTGAGAACTGAAGACTGATCATTGAAAATTGATTAGTTCTTCTTTCCCCTCAACTCCTCAATCTTTTTCTTCAGTCTCTCCATCTGATCAGGTTTTGGATTCAAGGTGAGGGCCTTCTCATAAAGCTCTCTCGCTTTATCCATCCGGCTCAGTTTGGAATAGCCATCCCCCAGATGTTCCGTGACGACGGGATCATTCGGGGTCAATTGGTTTGCCTTCTCGAGTTCTTCCACCGCCCGCGCATAGTCTCCAAGCTTAAAATAGGCCCATCCCAGGCTGTCGGTGATATAGCCCATATGGGGCTTTAACGCCATCGCCTTCTGAATCATCCGGAGAGCCTCTTCGAGATGAATCTCTTTTTCTGCATAGGAGTAACCCAGATAGTTCAGGGCATCGGCGTGATCCGGATCGAGCCGCAGGACCTCCTTCATCCCGGAGACCATCTTCTCAAAGTCTCCCATTTTATCGTAGAGGGCGCTGAGCTGATAATGGAGGTCGACATTCTCACTGTTTTGTGCCAATCCTTTCTTGAGGGTTTCAAGAGCCCTCGGCAACTGCTCCTCTTGTTCGAAGAGGGCCGCGAGAATGAGATAGAGATCCGGTTCCTTCGGTTTGGCCTGAATCGATTCCTCCATAAGTCGGAATGCGTCCTGGGTCCGGTTCTGTTTCTTGAAGATGAGGACGATGCTTCTCCGGGAGTCCGCAAATAGATTCGATTCAACGGGGATCTTTTTGAATTCCGCAATAGCCAGATCGAGCGCCCCTTTCTCCACATAGGCGGCTCCCAGATAATACCTTACCCGGTCGTCTCCCGGACTGGCGCCAAGGACAAAGTTGAATTCGAGGATGGCCTGGTCCAGTTTCCCCTGTTCGAGATAGATGAGGCCGATCTTTGTCCGGATGTTGAGATCACCTGAACCTGATTTCTGGAGTTCCTGAAACTGGGTTAGCGCCTCATCCAGTTTTTTCTCTTTGATATAGGTCTGTCCCAGCCGGTTTCTCGCCTGTTTGTGGTCAGGATAGAGGGTGAGAATCCTCTGATAAACCTCTTCGGCCTTCTGGGTCTCGTTCTGGATCTCATAGACGATCCCCAGATCCATCAGGGCATGGACCTGATTCGGTTCGATGGCCAGGACCTTTAAAAAATATTCCTCTGCCTTGTCATAAGATTTTGTCTCGGCGTAGATCCTCCCGAGGGAATAGAGGCCCATGGCGGAGTTGGGTTCCATTTGGAGAAACTGCTGGAGGAGATGGATCGCCTTCTCATACTCCCGGCCCTCTGCATAGAGGGAGCTCAGGTAGAGATGACTTTCCCGATGCTGGGGCGAAATCTCAATAGCCTTCTTATAGGAGTCGATGGCAAGCTGGTTCTTTTTCAGGGAGGAATAGATCCCCCCCAGCAGGAGGTGGGCGGTCAGGTGAAGGGGGTCCACACGAATAGCCGCCTGACACTCCTCAATGGCCTCGTTCATCAGTCCCTTATAGATATAGAGGGAGGCCAGATCGACGCGCAGGGAGGGCTCTTTTTGGTCATGGGTGATTGCCTCTCTGAGCTCTTCGATGGCTTCATCGAGTTTCCCCTCTCTCAAGTTAAGTTGGGAGAGGAGGAAGTGATAATAGGCGCGGGGTTTGGGAGGAGGCAGTTTTTTCGGAGGCGATTCTTTAACCGGGGAAGAAGGGACTGCTTGAGGTGTTGATGGATCAACCTTCTGGGCGCTTGCACACGAAGCGAGAAGGACGATGGAGAGCAAGACGGATAACGATCTGCCGATAAGCGGTTTCATAAATATTTAATAACACTGTTTCTTGATGTAGTCAACGAAAGCACGGCGGGATGCCATTTAAAATTCAAAAGTGCAACCCCCAAATGTTTAAAAAGGGCCATGACAGGAACCATTCATTATAATAATGACAATTGGACGATAGAAATCAATAGCCCAATAGTTCCCTCTCCCGCTGGCGGGAGAGGGTTAGGGTGAGGGTGGAGCTCCTCAAAACACCCCCTCACCTTTATCCTCTCCCCTTGGGGAGAGGATAATAGAAGGAGTGCACTTTTAACTTTCGTTAACATGAAGACACGGCGGGACCGGACGGTTAAGATTCCAATTTCTGGGGATCCCCGGAGGGGGCCTTCTTTTCGAACCGGTAGAGCGTTCTGGGGTTAACCTTTAGGATTTCGGCGGCTGTCTTTTTATTTCCATCGGTCTCCTTCAATATCTGGGTGATGTATTCGGCCTTGATTTCATCCAGGGATCTACGGGCCTTTGTGCCTCTTCTGATCAGGAAGGAAAACCCTTCCGTTAAGTCTCCGGGAAGATCCTGAGGGGTTAAAAATTCTCCTTCCGCCAGGATGACCGCCCTTTCGATAGCATTCTCCAATTCCCTGACATTTCCAGGCCAGTGATATTCCAGAAGAAGATTCACCGCCTCTTTCGAGATCCCTTTAATCTCCTTTTTAGCTTCCTTCGAGAAGAAATCGAGGAAATGGTAGGCTAGGAGGGAGATATCCTCCTTTCTCTCCTTCAGGTCCGGGAGGAAGATGGGAAAGACATGGAGCCGGTAGAAGAGGTCTTCCCGGAATTTCCCCTGCTTCATATTCGTTTCAAGGTCCTCATTGGTCGCCGCAATCATCCGGACATCGATCTTCGTTCTCTCGGTGCTCCCTATTTTCATGACCTCCCTTTCCTGGAGAACCCTTAACAGTTTCACCTGAACGGAGGGGAGGACCGTGGAGATTTCATCGAGAAAAAGGGTTCCGCCATTGGCTTCCTCAAACAACCCTTTCTTGGTCTGGACTGCTCCCGTGAAGGCGCCCCGGGTGTGACCGAAAAGCTCGCTTTCCACCAGCGTCTCAGGGATGGCGCTGCAATTGAAAGGGATGAAGGGCTGATCCGCCCTCGGGCTGTTGTAATGAATGGCTTTAGCGACGAGTTCTTTTCCGGTTCCGCTTCCTCCGTAGATGATGACCGAGCTGTTGCTCGGAGCCACTTTTTCGATCAGGGAGAAGACCTTCTGCATCTTCCGGCTCTTTCCGATGATGTTGGAAAACTCAAATTTTTTCTTCACCTCCATCCTCAGCAGTCGATTCTCCTGCAAGAGGAGATTTTCCTGATGCACCTTTGAGATTCGGAGAAGAAGATCTTTGAGATCAACAGGCTTGGTGATATAGTCATTCGCTCCGATCTTTAACGCTTCTACGGCGGTATCGATCGATCCGTAGGCGGTCATCATGATGACCGGCATCTCAGGCCTTGTTCCCTTGATGATCTTGAGAAACTCCATGCCGTCCATCTCCGGCATCATCAGGTCGGTTAAGACGAGGTCGAAGATCTCCTTTTCGATCTTTTCGATCGCCTCTTTCCCATTCGAGGCCACCTCAACTGAAAACCCACCCATCTGGGACAGACCCTTCTGAAAGATATCCCGGAGATGGGCTTCATCATCCACCACCATTATTTTCTTTGGTTCCATTGACAAGCTCCTGTAACCTATGTTTATCAAAAAACCTCCCTAAAATCAAATCCAAATAATTGGGTTGACTGTTTTTTGATTTCTTTTAAAATAGAACTAACGAAAAGGTAAGGGGAGGGATCACCTATGGAAGACCGGATACTGATCGTGGATGATGAAGTGGTTATCTGCAACATTTTGGTCCGGCGGTTGACAAAGGAAGGTTATGCTTGTACTGCAGCCCATAACGGGAAAGAGGCTCTCAACCATTTTTATAAAAATGCCTTCTCCCTCATCATCTCCGATATCAAAATGCCCGAGATGACAGGAATCGAGCTTTTACAGAGGGTCAAGGCGATCGATCCCAAGATGAAGATGATCATGGTGACCGCTTACCCGGAGATCGACATGGCTGTGAATGCTATGAGGCTTGGAGCTTATGATTTCATCATCAAGCCGGCCGATCTCGACCTGATCGTCATGAGCGTGAAGAAAGCCCTTGAGAGCAAGCGACTTGAAGAGGAGATCGAGGCCTATCACAATCGTATGGAAGAACTGGTGGAAGAACGAACCGGCAAACTCAAACAGGCTTATCGATTCTTGAAAAAGAGTTACCTGGATTCGGTTAAGGTTCTGGCCGAGGCGATCGATGCAAAAGACCCATATACCCGGGGACATTCCGATCGGGTGAAACGAATGAGCCTGGCGATCGCCAAGCAGATGGGTTTCTCGGAAGAGAGGCTGGAGAATCTGGAATATGGAGCGCTTCTTCACGATATCGGTAAGATCGGCATCAAGGATGAGATCCTTCAGAAGCAGGGCCCCCTGAGCTCTGAAGAATATCAATCTATCCAGGAGCACCCGATGATCGGGGTAAAGATTGTGGAGGGGGTGGAATTTTTCAAGGATAAGATTCCAATGATCCGGAACCACCACGAATTTTATGACGGCAGCGGTTATCCCGATGGGCTGGCAGGCGAGGCCATTTCCTTAGAAGCCCGGATCATCAGCCTTCCCGACGCGTTTGATGCCATGACGAGCGCAAGGCCCCATCGAGGAGTCATGCCCCTTCAGGATGTCCTCGCGGAACTGGGGAAGTGCAGTGGGAAACAGTTTGACCCAAAGGTGTTGGAGATCTTTATAAGAGAGAAGGTCTATAAGTTGTAACGGCGAGATAAATACATGGAATAATGGAAGATTGGAATACTGGAAGGTTGGGTCCATATTCCAGTTCTTTAAAGCAATAAAATTTTTTCCAGTATTCCATTATTCCAACATTCCATGCAAACCGGAACGATACGGGCACTCATGAGTTTTAGAAATTCCCAGTAGGTATAGCGTCAGGATTATGCCAGCCAATCTCACGCCCCAATATTTAGAAGCAGAGGCCAAATTTAAACAGGCCAAATCCGTTCCCGAAAAGATCAGCGCCCTTGAGGTGATGATGGCCGTCATCCCAAAGCACAAAGGGACGGAGAAACTCCGGGGGCAACTAAAGTCCCGGATGGCCAAGTTGAAAGAGGAGCTTCAAAAGAGGCCTGCGGTTAGCCGGGCGGAGCAGGCCTATAACATCAAAAGAGAGGGGGCGGCACAGGTCGTGCTTCTGGGCTTGCCCAATTCCGGGAAGTCGAGTCTCTTCACTCGCCTCACCCATGCTCCTTCCGAGGTTGCGGACTACCCCTTCACCACCCAGAAACCTATCCCGGGGATGATGAAGTTTGAGAACTTCCAGATTCAACTGGTGGATACACCGCCCATCCAGATTGACCGGATCGAGCCTGGATTTCCCAATCTCATCCGGAATGCCAATGCCGTTCTCATCGTACTGGACCTGACGGAGGATCCGGTCTTCCAGATGGAGGTTCTTCTCGAAGAGTTGAACAGGATGAAGATAGGGATAGGCAATAGAGAACAGGCCCATCCCCTCGAGGAAGGATGGGTCTTTAAAAAGGCGTTCCTCCTTGGAAACAAAGCGGATCTCAGAAATGCGATGGAAGGGTTCCGGGCGCTTGAGAGCCGGTTCAAGGGTCAATTGATGGTTCTTCCTGTCTCTGCAAAGGGGGAAATGAATTTTGAAGAGATGAAGAAAGAAGTCTACCACCGTTTGGACATCCTCCGGGTCTACACCAAAATCCCGGGGAAAGAGCCTGACCTGACAGAGCCTGTCATTCTCAGGAAGGGAAGCACGATCGATGATGTGGCCCTTTCGGTTCATAAGGATTTTGCCGCAAAACTGAAGTATGCCAGGATCTGGGGGTCGGGGAAATTTGACGGCCAGATGGTGAAACGCGACTACCGGGTAAGTGAAGGCGATGTGATTGAGCTGCATATCTAACGATGGACAATGTAACACCCCCAAACCCCCTCTTAAGTTAAGAGGGGGCGATAACTCCCCCCCCCTCTTAGCCTAAGAGGGGGGGGGAGTTATGGAGTTGAAAGATTTAAGATACACAATGGACAATAAAGGATAGATAAAAATGGCTTCCATTAAGAGAAGAGATTTTTTCCGGTGGATTTTGGGGTTTTTATTCCTTCCTGTTTTTCCTTTCCATGTTCGGGAAACAGGAGCAAATTCTCTTTCTGCAGGGAGATGGGATAAAAAATCTATTGCTGAATTCTTTAAAGGAGAGGAGCTCTCTTATGAAATCGGATTCTGGCTTTTTAAAAGGGCGGCCCTGGGGAAATTGAGCTTTCGAGAAGCGGGGAAGAAAGGCCGTTACCTCGCCGTCCTGGAGACGGAGACCCTGGGCGTTCTTGGATTTGTTGCCCGTTACCGGGTGGACACGTACCGTTCGGTGATGGAAGAGGTGGATGGCGGGAGACGTCTCCGGTCGCTTTCATTCGAAGAAGATGTAAAGATAGGGGAGAAACTGAGAAGCAGAACCCATCTTTTCGATTATCAGAAGATGAAGTGGGTTCAGATAAGGCGGAAAAAGGATGGAACCTCCGTGAAAAAGGAAGAGGAGATTCCTTCCGGGAAAAACTATGACGACTTTCTCACCGCCTCTTACAATTTCCGGTACGGTGTTTACGGAGAAGTGGAGAGGGGGAAGAAATATTCCGTCCCCACCTTTCCGAAAAAAGGTCCTACAAGTTACGAGGTGAAGGTGGCAACGAAAGAGGAAGAGGAGAAGAGGAAAAAATCGGAAAAAGTAAAAGACGAAAAAGATTACTTTGTCAAACTATCTCTGGATACAGAGATTACTCATTCGAAAGAGGGTCTCATCGAGGGATGGCTATCCAAAGACCTCTATCCCGTAGAAGGAATGATCAGAGATGTCATCCTCTTCGGGAATGTTACCGGAAAGCTCATCCATAAGGTTAGGAGTTAATCCAAATTCGGAATTCGGAATTCGGCCCCCTCACCCCACCCTCTCCCCTCTGGGGAGAGGGAAAGGGTGAGGGGGTATTCCGCAATCCACAATCTGCAATGAAAAATGGACACTCAATCACACTATTTCAGGATTCGCCGGGAGGATATCGCCTATTTTAAATTCATCATCGAATCACATGAGGGGATGGCTGTGGTGAGAACGAAAGACCCTCGTGAGGCGGTCGTGGAGTTGATGATTGCACCGGGCTGGGAAAGGGATGTGGAGGAAGTGCTGGAGGGGCTCCGGAAAGAGATAACCCTTGAAGCTTTAGAACCGGAATATTTTTCTTACAAAAATGGGCGTTCTTAATAGTCACCTCAAATCAGGAGAATAGGATGATAGAACATCTTTCGCTTGAGAAGATTTTAAAGGAGGCTCTGAAGGAGGGCGGGGAGTTTGCGGATCTCTTCTTCGAACAGACCTATTCGGTCGTTGTCGTCTGTGAAGAGGACCGCATCGAAAAGATGATTTCGGGCCAGGACACGGGAGTGGGACTTCGGGTTCTCTTCGATGGAAGAACCTTTTACAGTTTTACCAACCGGCTGGAAGAAGAGGACCTTCTTGATTTGGCCAGGGTGGTCAGCCGTGCGGTTAAAGAAGATCGCGGGGAGAGGGTCTTTAACCTCCTCTATCAGAACAGGGCCGCTCGTTCATCCCCTTCGATTCATTCTCCCTTCGGGCCGATTGAGAAACATCCCCGGGGGATTCCGGTTGGAGAGAAGGTTTCGATGGTGAATCGGGCCAATGAGGTCGCCCGGAAATTGGATCCCTCTATCCGTCAGGTAAAGGTCCTCTACCGCGATACAAGCCAGTCCCTTTCCATTGCCAATTCGGAAGGTTTGTGGATTGAAGGGGAGAGGGTGGGGACGGTTTTTTCGGTCCAGGTCGTCGCCTCTAAAGAGGATATCATCCAGACCGGATACGAACCGATCGGAGGGACGATGGGGTTCGAGCTTTTCGACGTCTGCCCTCCGGAAAGGGTGGCGGAGATTGCGGCAAAGAGATCGCTCCTCATGCTCTCGGCAAGGAAGGCTCCCATGGGGAGTATGGGGGTTGTCCTCTCGAGCGATGCAGGAGGGACGATGATCCATGAAGCCATTGGACATGGACTGGAGGCCGATCTGGCCCAGCAGGGTCTCTCTGTCTATTCGGGAAAGATCGGAGAGAAGGTGGCCTCTCCCCTGATCACGGTCGAGGATGATTCTACGCTTCCGCAAAAGAGGGGCGCCTATGCTTTTGATGATGAGGGGGTTGTCTCGCAAAAGACGGTTTTAGTGGAGAAAGGGATTTTGAAAAAGTATCTTTACGATCGTCTTACCGCCTTCAAAGACGGTGTTTCGTCAACCGGAAATGGAAGGAGAGAATCCTATCGGTTGAAGCCCATCCCGAGGATGAGCAATACCCTCATCCTTCCGGGGGAGACAAGCCCCGAGGAGATCATCCGTTCCGTCGAGAAGGGTCTATTCGTGAAGAAGATGGGCGGCGGACAGGTCAATACGGTAAATGGCGATTTTGTCTTTGAGGTGAGCGAGGGATATCTGATCGAAAAAGGGAGCATCGGGGAAGCGGTCCGGGGAGCCATTCTCATTGGCAATGGCCCCCAGGTTCTCAAAGAGATCGACATGGTCGGCAATGATTTAGGTTTCGGGATCGGAACCTGTGGAAAGGATGGTCAGGGCGTTCCAGTTGCGGATGCACAGCCCACACTAAGGATTCCGGAGATCGTCGTGGGAGGACGGGAAGAAACAAAGAGTTAAGTGGGTAGAGAGATAGGGAGATGGGGTAATCAGGCGTAAAAGTTGATCCTTCACCAGACAGACAACGTCAAATATAGCATCAAGTCCTTCCTGGAAGTTTCAGTTGACCAATTCTCATAAAATATGTATATTCCAATCAGTAATCCACAGGGTGGGGACGAAGATATTTCTTCGTTTTCATCAATGAAAAATATTAAGCAGTGCTTCCACACAGCAATATAAAAATAAATATTAGCAATAACAACTAATTTACATGCACACCTGATTGAAGCTACAATAAATTACAAAAATGAAAACCATACACAAAATAGTTCATGGTGATTCCAGGCAAATGAACCTGGTGACCGATGAATCGGTCCATTTGATCATTACCTCACCTCCATACTGGCAGCTTAAAGATTACGGGACAAACGATCAAATCGGATACCATGAGACTTACGAGAGTTATATAAATAACCTGAGTCTTGTCTGGAGGGAATGCCATCGGGTTTTATACCCGGGCTGCCGGCTTTGCATAAACATTGGGGACCAATTCGCCCGCTCGGTCTATTATGGGCGGTACAAGGTTATCCCGATTCGAACCGAAATCATAAAATTCTGCGAGACAATCGGGTTTGACTACATGGGGGCGATCATTTGGCAAAAGGTGACGACGACCAATACAACAGGGGGAGCAACCATAATGGGAAGTTTTCCTTATCCCCGCAACGGAATTCTGAAACTCGATTATGAGTTTATTCTGTTATTCAAAAAACAAGGCAACGCGCCAAAACCCACCCGAGAGCAGAAAGAACTGTCGGTAATATCAAAGGAAGATTGGAATACTTATTTTTCAGGCCACTGGTATTTTGCAGGCGCTAAACAGGAAGGGCATATCGCAATGTTCCCCGAAGAACTGCCTGCCCGGCTTATCAAAATGTTTTCTTTTGCAGGGGATACAGTTCTTGATCCCTTCCTCGGTAGCGGTACGACTTCAATGGCTGCCCGTAATCTGGGACGGGATTCAATCGGTTATGAAATTAACGAGAATTTTACTCCAACCATCAGAAAAAAGCTGCAAATCGAACAAGCCGATCTTTTCGGAACAGAATACATTTTTTTAAAAGACAATATAAAAGCCGACTTGAACGAAGAAATTGCAAGGCTGCCCTATATCTTCAAAGACCCCCATAAACTTGATAAAAAAATTGATCCCAAAAAGCTTCAATTCGGCTCCAGAATCGACGAAAACAGCGGGCAGCGTGAAGAGTATTACTCGGTTAAGGAAGTGATCAGCCCTGAGTTGATTAGACTCAGCAACGGATTG
>Ga0154725_1159_pt1 | contig 60454 bp, 60 predicted proteins | sample Rifle2008BG16ft_FD_105733 | JGI IMG/M metagenome (GOLD analysis project Ga0154725, IMG submission 105733) | Deltaproteobacteria bacterium RBG_16_49_23 | reverse complement strand
GACCCGCTGAGAGCCAGAATCCTTTCAGGATCAGCCATGAAGCGACAAGGGTTGAGAAGAATCCCAGCAGGGTGAAGAGGTTGGGATTCCCCTTTTCTCCGAAGATCTTTTTGAAAGTGTCGTAGAGATAGGGATCGAGCCGGTGTCCGAGTCTATCGCTGAGCATAATGTGGCAATGAGATTGTAATGCCTCAGTTATGGGTCCAAGTACTACAAATGTCCTCTTATCATACCCCTCTTTGGAAAAGAGGGGGGAAGGGGAGATTTTCCCAGAATAATTTTAAAATCCCCCTTTATCCCCCTTTGCCAAAGGGGGATAAAAACACCCATCACTGATGGATTGCATGAGATTAACATTTTTTATGGAAAAGTCAATCGAAGTGTTTTATACTCCCGACCACAGACTTTAAATTTAATGGAGGGGGTGCTTATGCCAACTCATGTCATTTCTCAAACGGAATTCAAATCCCTTACCCTGAAGGGAAGGGGAAAAGTAAGAGATATCTACGATCTCGGAGACCGGCTTCTGATCGTTGCCACCGACCGGATCTCCGCATTCGATGTGGTCATGCCTGATCCCATCCCGGAGAAGGGAAAGATTCTTACCCAGCTTTCAAGATTCTGGTTCGATCTGACCCGGGAGATTATTCCCAATCATATCATTTCAACCAGAACAGAAGAGTATCCCCAGGAGTGTCAGGCCTATCAGGCGGATCTCATGGGCCGGTCCATGCTGGTCCTGAAGACCGATCCACTTCCTGTCGAATGTGTAGTCAGGGGGTATCTTGCGGGGTCAGGATGGGAAGAATATCGGAAGACAGGAGCAGTCTGCGGAATCCCGCTTCCCAAAGGATTGGCGGAGTCCTCAAAACTGGAGGCGCCTATTTTTACTCCTGCCACTAAAGCGGAGGTGGGACTCCACGATGAAAACATCACCTTTTCGAGAATGGAAGGGATTGTCGGGAAAGACCTGGCCCAGCGATTGAGATCCGCCTCCATAGAGGTTTATCAAAAGGCCAGGGATTTTGCAGAGCAGAGAGGGATTCTGATCGCGGATACCAAAATGGAATTTGGAATGAGGGAAGGAAAGCTGATCCTGATCGACGAGCTCCTCACGCCAGACTCTTCCCGGTTCTGGCCGAAAGACGGTTACAGGCCAGGAGGTTCCCAGAAGAGCTTTGACAAGCAGTACTTGAGAGATTACCTCCTCTCCATCAAATGGGATAAGACGCCTCCTGCCCCTGAATTGCCTGAGGATATCATTAAGAAGACGAGGGGGAAGTATTTAGAAGCCTACGAGAGGCTTGTAGGGAAGCCTCTATAGGAATGACGGACGATGGATGAAATGATTTACAATGAAATTCCACTTTTGAATCAGCCCTATCTGATCGCCGGATTTGAGGGATGGCCGAATGCGGCTGAGGTCTCTTCTTTTTCCCTTCAGCATCTGGTGGAAACCCTGAAGGCAAAAAGGTTTGCTTCCATTCCGATGGACAATTTTTATCAGATATCTTCCAATCGTCCCGCCGCCATCATCAAAGATGGAAGATTAATGGAATTAAATTTTCCGGGCAACCATTTTTACTATTCAAAGGACCCGCTGGGGAAAGACCTCATCCTTTTTTCTGGAATCGAACCCCATCTTCGCTGGGACATCTTCACCGATCTCTTTCTCGATCTCGCTCAGAGATTCGGAGTCCCTCAGATCATCACCCTTGGAGGAACCTACGACTATATCCCCCATACGCACCCCACCGTGGTCAGCGCGGTCTATAACAGGGAAGATTTAAGAAAGGATATCCTCGAAGCCGGACTCAACCTGACCGAATATGCCGGTCCCATCAGCATCCACACCTTTCTTCTTGAGGCCGCAGGAAAGAGGGGATTAAAGGCGGTCAGCCTCTGGGGCCATGCCCCCCGGTATCTCCAGGCAAGGAACATCAGGGTGGCCTGTGGAGTTCTAAAAAAATTGAGCGGCTTGATGAAGATGGAGTTGGACCTCTCAAGGCTTGAAAGCGCCGGCGACTATTTCGACCAGCAGGTGAGCGATCTCGTCAACCAGGATCCCAAACTCCAGGAGATGATCAGCAAACTGGAGGGAGCTTATAAAAGCTCCGGGAGACCCATTCCCTTCGGGAAGAGGGAGGAATCGAAAGAGGATAAGGTCGTCTACATTCAGGCCTTTCTGAAAAGACAGGAAGATGAGGAGAAAAGAGAGAGTTAACCGGAACCTTCCATCCATTCTTTTTTTGAGATCCCGCCAGAACCCCAATTTCCTATCCGTAGAAGAGGAATATTAAGGAAGAGCGCAAATGGAAAAAGTAAGACTGGGTAGAACAAACCTTTATATCACCCGGCTCGGATGGGGAGGGATCCCTGTTCAAAGGGTCAGTCAGGACGAAGCAGTTTCAGTCATCCGGGCGGTCGTGGATATGGGGGTGAAACTCCTGGATACTGCCCGCGGTTATACGAATAGTGAGTCCCGGATCGGACTGGCTCTTCAAACAACCGATCGGGAAGTAATTCTTTCGTCGAAATCTCAAGTGAAGACAGACCGGATAGGCGATGAAGTTCTGACTAGTTTAAGAGAAATGAACGTGAAAAAGATTCATATTTACCATCTTCACAATATCTCTCGTCAGGAAGATTATGAAAAAGTGATGAGCCGGGGTGGAGCCTATGAAGGATTGTTGCGCATGCGCGATGAAGGCCGGATCGATTTCATCGGAATCACGAGTCATAACCTTGATGTGCTGGAGAGGGCGGTTGAAGAGGGCCATTTTGATGTGATCATGGCTTGCTATAGCTTCCTTGAACCCGATGCCGAGAGGAAACTTTTTCCTCTGACCAGGGCGAAAGACATCGGGATGATTTCGATGAAGCCTTTTTCAGGCGGAGTAATTGAAGATCCGGGTCCGGCCCTGAGGTTCGTCCTTACCCAACCGGATATCGTCCCGATTCCCGGATCGGAAACCCTGGAGAAAGCGAGAGCCAACTGGGAGGTTTTCGTTCAAGACCATTCCCTCACCAGGAGAGACAGGGAGACGATCGATACCCTGAGAAAGGAGCTGGACCGCCAGTTCTGCCGAAGATGCGATTACTGTCAACCCTGCCCGAAGACAATCAGCATTCAGCACACCATGGGACTGAAATATATTCTTAAGCGATTTGGGCCTCAAGCTGAAGAACTCGATTGGTTTCATTCCCTCATCGAGAAGGCGCGCAACTGCACCGAATGTGGGGATTGTGCGAAACGCTGCCCTTACCAACTACCCATTCCCGAACTGATCAGAAAAAATTTAGCCTGGTATGATAACCTGGGGAGGCAGGGGTGAAGAAAAGCGAAGTGGTTTTATTACTAAATTCCTCCCCCCTTAGAGACTGTGTCGCAATTCGCTATTCGCCCTTCGACATGCTCAGGACGAACGGCTAAGTAATTGATTTTTAATGTACCGTGGTCCGTTCGTGGTGAGCCTGTCGAACCATGAACGGACTTACGACCCTCTCTCTTGCGGGAGAGGGTGGGGGTTGAGGGGGGAGACATCAAAAGGATTGATCCAGCAAATCAGCGAGCTCTTTAAGGTTTTTTAATATCCGTTTCGGTCTCTTTTGCGAAAGTTCCTTCCTCGTATGGAACCCTGTTGGCAGCCCATAGACATCGACCCCTGCCTCTCTTCCCGTCTCGATATCGGTCAGGGTATCTCCCACAAAAACCACCTCCTCTGGAGGAAGCCCCATCTCTCTTAATGCGGTATGAATCATATCCGGGAAAGGTTTGTTTCGGGAGACATCTCCGGCGCCGATCACCGATTTAAAATAGGATGAAACTCCGAGATGGTTGAGGGCCCCTCTTGAGAAGCGGCCAAATTTATTGGACGCCACCCCCAGAATCATTCCTCGGTTGTGAAGCAAGTCGAGGACCTCCTTCGCGCCATTTAAAAAATGGGTATGGTCGAGATAGACCTCCTCATATTTCTTGCGCATGATAGGAATATTTTGTTGAACCTCCTCCGGAGAGAAGAATTGATCGAGTGTCGATTCAAGATCTGCTTTCAGATACTGTTTCAGTTCACCATAGGGGAAGATTTCTCTTCCTGACCGTTGAAACACCTCCTTCAACCCCAGGTAGATTGCTTTGTAAGCCTCGATGAGCGTCCCATCGAGATCAAAGATGATTCCCCGGATCCGCTTCTTCAGGTCTCCGAGAATGTCACTAAAATTCTGAAAGGGGTGGCAGGTGATATCCTGATCGATGCAGTATGGGTAGAGGGAATCTTTGGCAAAGACAAAGTCCGATTCACGGGCTGCACACCTGTCGGAGAGACCATTTCCAACGAAGAAGATTCTCTCATAGTCCTTACGGTGGATCCGGACAATCCGCTTCTTACAGGTGCCGCAGAGACCGCACTCCTCACTGACATGAGGATAGGAGATATCCATCCCTCCGTCTCTCAGGAAACAGGTCTGGTTGGCATAGAAAGGGATTTCAGTAAGATGGTGGGTTTCGAGCATGGTCCGGATATAGAAATCGAGACCATCACTGACAATCTTCACATCGATATTATGTTCGCGACAATAGTGATAGAAAGGTTTGAAGTGGGGATCGATATGTGAATTCTCCCGGATGAAACGAAGGACATCCGCTTCATTCCCCTTTAGGATATTAGCAATACGGGAATAGGCCTCCCTCGATCCGATCTTGCCCTCACAGAAATCCCGATCGATGGCCTGCCAGTCTCCGGAGCTGAACCGGTTGAGCAGAACATAGCCCATATCTTTGACACTGATTGTTCCATCGAAATCACAGAGGATTAGTCTCTTCATAAAATAGGATTCCAGGGGGCAAGGGGGGGCAAGTAGTGAGTCCTTTGTATTTTACAATCCCATATCCTGGATTCAAATCGGTCATTTCATGTTTCAATCCGCATTCCGAATTCCGCAATCCCAATTCAGATTAGTCATCCCAGCCGATCAGTCTCTTTTTTGAAACCGGCAGTTTAAACTTCTCCTTCAATCGCCGGGCGATAAGATCGGGGACCAACCCTTCGACCGTTCCCCCCAGTTTGGCCACCTCTTTAATCGTCCGGGAGGAGACAAAGAAATAATCCTTGCTGGTCATCATAAAGAGGGTGTCAAGATGGACGCTGAGACTGCGGTTCATGGAGGCCATATGGAACTCATATTCGAAATCCGAGGTGGCCCGCAATCCTCTCAGGATCACCTTCGCATTGGTCTTTTCCACATAGTTGACGAGAAGCCCCTTAAAACTATCGACGATGACATGGGGATTGTCTTTAAAAATCAATTTTGCCATCTCGACCCGTTCCTCCATCGTAAAGAGAGATTTTTTTTCAGCATCATGGGCGATGGCGAGGATCACCTTATCAAAAATCTCGAGGGCCCTCTCCACAATATCGATATGACCGTAGGTGAGGGGATCAAAAGATCCGGGGTAGATAGCTACATTTCCCATATTGTTTTTGTCTCCTTTCATCTTTTCATTCATCTTGTCTTACCTCTCTGTTTTCTTCGACTGCCTGCAAGAATGAAATCAGCGTGTCTCCCATCCGTCTCTGATGGGTGAGGTCCCACTCTTCCATTTTTTCGGGAAGAGGCTCCCGGCGACTATGTTCGATCACCAGGACCGAGCCGCCATGGTAGATTCGGCAAAGATTGAGTTTAGCCAGAGTTCTCTGAATGAGTCCCTTTTCATAGGGAGGATCCATGAAGATCAGGTCGAAGGTTGCCCCTCTCCTTTCGAGAATACCGATTGCCCGGTTCACCTCTTTTGGAACGATTTCATACTGCCCTTCGAAACCGCATTGATGGAGGTTTCCCTGGATGATTCTCAAGGCTTCTCTCCCTTTCTCAACGAAGACAACTTTCCCTGCTCCCCGGCTCAGGGCTTCAATCCCCAGATTCCCGGTGCCGGCGAAGAGGTCAAGAACAGTCCTTCCTTCTAATTCCCTTCCAAGAATATTGAAAATCGATTCTTTCACCCGGTCAGAGGTTGGCCGGAGGGCGTATCCCCTGGGGGTCGCCAATCTCCTGCCTCTCGATGTTCCGCTGATGATCCGCATGCCATTTCTCTGATTTCAGTTTTTTTCAATTTGCAATCTGCGATCTGAAATTTGAAATAGTTCATGCATCTTTTTCTGCATGTTCTCCAGATGCGATCCCTGCCAGTAGATTCTTTCACATTGCGGACACCGGGAAAAATCTTTCTGCTGATGAAAGATAAAATCCGGAACCTTACCCGCTGCTTTTTCCCGGGGGATGTTATCGAGAAGCATGTTACAGAGAAGGCATCTGGTAAAAAGACTTTCCTCGTCGAGGGAGAGGCCACCCTTTTGAATAACCTCCTTCAACTGGCGAGAAGGATTCTCCTCTGTGATGGTGATGATACGATCTTTCGGTCTTCTAAGAGCCAGTTTCGTATTCCGGGTCATGATGATTCGTTCCTCCTGGCGGGCGATATGAATGAATTGATGAATATCCTCCTGCCGGTAATAAAGGGTATCGTAACCCAGCATCCTCAACTCTTTTGCCAGTTTTCCCAGCGTGCGATCCGCAATAAACTTCATCGTCTGAAATGAAATCCAAATGTCAAATTCCCTGCCTTCGCCGAAACGGCTTCGCGCAGGCAGGCAAATAGCAAAGAAATGCCAAATGTCTTAACGCTAATACTTTTGACATTCTTATTAAGGAGGCCATAATTGAGAAGACTTCTTTATACTGCTCCGACAAATCCCCATCCCCCTCTAACCTCCCCCTTGAAAGGGGAGGAAGATAACGGTTTCCCTCCCTTTCAGGGGGAGGGGAAGGGTGGGGGGGGGGTTAATCAGATGTCCATATGGACTGATTCGTAAGTTTGACATTTGAAATTGGTCCTTATAGATACTTCCCAATGATGGGCTCCAGATTCTTCTTCGTCTTTTCAGGGATCAACTTTTTGCTCGTGATCAGGGCCTGCTTCAGGGCTGTGGCACAGATGCAGTCCCTCTTTTCGGGCAGGTGTCTCACGGCTGTCCGGATGGCGCTCTTGGCGGTTCGGGCGCTCTGGGCAAGAATTCTCAGGACTTCTCGGATGGAGACATCGCCTGCCGTCTGATGCCAGCAGTCGTAGTCGGTCGCAAAGGCGATGGTGGCGTAGCATATTTCCGCTTCACGGGCAAGCCTTGCCTCCGGAAGATTCGTCATTCCGATGATATCAACGCCCCAGGAACGGTAAAGTCTTGATTCGGCCCGTGTTGAGAATTGAGGTCCTTCGATGCAGATATAGGTTCCCTCCGGATGGACAGTGGCCCCTACTTCCTCTCCGGCTTTCGCAAGGATCTGACTCAGGGTAGGGCAGACCGGATCGGCAAAGCTGATGTGACAGACCACTCCATCGCTGAAAAAGGTGTTGGGACGTCCGACGGTTCGATCGATGAATTGATTGGGTATGACCATATCCCCCGGATGGATCGACTCCTTCATGGATCCCACGGCGCTGACGCCGATGATCCAATGAACGCCCAACATCTTCATCCCCATGATATTGGCTCTGAAGTTGAGGGAAGAGGGTTGAATTCGATGACCTTTTCCGTGGCGGGGTAAAAAGACAATCTTCATTCCTTCAAGGCGGCCCGTAATAAAAGCATCGGAAGGGTCTCCAAAAGGAGTCTTTAAAATGACCTCCTTAACCTCTTCAAGCCCTTCTATCTCATAGAGACCCGATCCACCGATCACACCCACAATCTTTTCAGACATGCCTATCCTCCTCCATTTTTTCAAAATGTTAATTGATTTCCGGGACTCTGTCAAACAAGAGAAACAGGGAATTATGTCTCCCTGCTCTTTCCCAAAAGATAGAATAACCCATATCAGAAAGCCCCTCACTTTCTCCATGCGGAAATGGGGTCAGTCATAATTAATTTCCAATTTTCCAAATATGGGGAATGGGGTTTAGATGAAATGTTTTTATTGGTAGTTTAGATACATGATTTTAAGTGGTAATTGCAGCCTGTATTAAAGAAGAGAGCCATGTATCCGTAGGTGCAGTCGATTGGGTGGATTTAATCTGAGGCTTATCCCTGGAGCTGTCCGCAGGCGGCTGAAATGTCGGCTCCTTTGCTTGTGCGGACAATGGCAGTCAGATCGGCTTTCATTAGAATCTCTTGAAACTGCCTCACCCTTTCCTCAGAGGGTCTCTTGAAAGGGATCTCCGGCGTTTCGTTGAGGGGAATGAGATTGATCTTTGAGGGGATGCCTTTCAATAGCTTAATCAATCGTTTTGCATCCTGGGGAGAATCATTGACCCCTTCCACCATGACATACTCAAATGTGATTCTGGCCCTCCGCTTTAAGGGAAAATTTCTTAATACTTCTAAAACCCTTTTCATCGGATAGCGGCGATTGACGGGCATGAGATGGCTTCGAGTCTCTTCGTCAGACGCATTGAGGGAGATAGCAAGACGAAACTGGACTTTTTCCTTTAACAGTTGTTCCAATCCCGGGAGAAGACCTGCTGTGGAAAGCGTGATCCTTCTGGATGAAAATCTGAATCCATCCGGATGGGCCATCAGCTCGATGGCCTTTAACGTATTGCTGTAATTGGCCAGGGGTTCCCCCATTCCCATGAGAACGATGTTGGTGATCGAACGTTTGCCGCCGAGCGTTTCCCTCACAGCCAAAATCTGGTTAACGATTTCCGATACAGAGAGATCTCTTTTCCATCCCATTTTGCCTGTGAGACAGAACCGGCATCCGAGTCCACAGCCCACTTGAGTGGAGACACAGAGAGTGAGCCGGGACTTGTCCGGGATCAATACGCTCTCAATTCGATTTCCATCTTCAAGTTCGATAAGAAATTTTTTCGTCCCGTCCCCGGCCACCTCGATACGGATAGGTTGCAGGGTTGAAATCCGGCTGACCAAATTCAGTTTCTCGCGGAATTTCTTAGAGAGATTGGTCATTTCATCAAGGGAATGGACGCTTTTCTGATAGAGCCATCTCAGGATCTGGATGCTCCGGTATCGTTCTTTTCCGAACGAAGCGATGAAACTCTCCAGATCGGGAGGGCTGAGATTTTTCAGGTCGGTCTTTTCCCGGCAATCCTTCATGACGGTTACGCCACCCGCGTATTATGAAAATATAACGAGGTCCCCTCCCCCCTTGACGGCATTTACCCCCTCACCTCAATCCTCTCCCCTGCCTTCGCCGAAGCGGCTACGCGCAGGCAGGCGCCAGGGGAGAGGAGGTATTTTCTGAGGAATCATTCCGCTCAAATCTCAATATTCAAACATCTCCAGGGCATTGAAGAAATACCTGATTTCAAAGGCGGCGGTTTCAGGGGCGTCTGATCCATGAACAATATTATGTTCGATATCGGCGGCAAACTGGCGCCTCAGGGTCCCTTCTGCTGCCTTTTTGGGATCGGTGGCTCCCATCAATTCCCTCGTTTTTGATATGACCCCATCCCCTTCGAGAACCATGACGACGGAAGGCCCGGAAGACATAAAAACAGTCAGGCTCTCAAAGAACGGTTTGCCCCGGTGGACCGCATAGAATCCTTCCGCCTCCTTCTTATCAATCCAGATCATCTTCAGTCCGATTACCTTCAAGCCGCTACCCTCGAAGCGTTTGATCACCTCTCCAATCAGGCGCTTACTCACTCCATCCGGTTTGACAATTGATAATGTCCTTTCCATCTTTTCCTCCTATTGAACAGATTATTCGTTCATAATCTATCTTCCCTAAATCTTCATTGTCAAGGTGTAGGAGAAAACATGTCATTTAAGAATTAAAAGTGCACACCTAATCTGTTTAAAGTTAGTCATGGCACGTGCTTCATCAATTGTGACCAAACCATCACACGATTGAAATCAGTAGCTTCTCCCTCTCCCGCTGGCGGGAGAGGGTTGGGGTGAGGGTGGATTAGGAATAACCCCCTCACCTTCATCCTCTCCCCTTGGGGAGAGGAGATTAACAGGTGTGGGCGGAATCATTGACAAGGGAGAGTCTATTCGACTATAAAATATATAAATTTCCAAAAAGGAGCATTCGATGGGGGAGAAACAGGCGGGACCTTATGAGGTGATCATTATCGGAGGCGGGCCGGCCGGATTGACCGCCGGCCTCTATACATCGAGGGCGAGACTGAGCACCCTTTTGATTGAAAACGCACTTTACGGCGGACAGATGACCACTACTGAATTAATCGAAAACTATCCAGGTTTTCCGCAAGGGGTTACCGGAGATGAGTTAAGCCGTCTGATGGAGGAACAGGCGAGGCGGTTCGGAATGGAAACGGTCGCAAAGGAAGTCCTCAGGGTGAGCCTGGAAGGGGATACAAAAGTGGTTGAAACGGATAATGCAATTTACCGGTGTGAGACCGTGATTGTATGTACAGGCACGGAATACCGGAAATTGGGAGTTCCGGGGGAGAGGGAATTTGCAGGAAGAGGAGTCTCTTATTGCGCCACATGCGATGGGACCTTTTTCAAGGATAGTCAGATTGTGGTTGTGGGAGGAGGGGATTCTGCCCTTACTGAAGCCCTCTTTCTCACAAAGTTTGTCAAGGAGTTGACCATTATCCACCGGAGAGACGCTCTTCGAGGGACCAAGATCTATCAGGAAAGGGCCTGTTCCAATCCGAAGATCAAATTCCTCTGGAATTCGATTGTTCAAGAAATCAAAGGGGATTCGGGGGTGCGTTCCATCGTCGTTAAAAATGTGAGGACCGGGAAGATCGAAGAGTTCGCTACGGACGGAGTGTTTCTTTTTGTGGGGCTCGTCCCGAGGACACAATTTTTAAGAGGTCTTCTCCAGATGGATGAAGGGGGATATCTCCTGACCAATGAAGACTGTGAAACCTCTGTCAAAGGGATTTTCGCTGCGGGGGATTGCAGGAAAAGGCTTCTGCGCCAGATCGCCACAGCCGTGGGGGATGGAGCAACGGCCGCATTTACAGCAGAGAAGTACCTGGAAGAAAAAGAGTAGGCGCCAAAAATGTAGCGTCCCGATTTATTCGGGATGTTGGAATTCTCCCCCATGAAATGGGGCGCTACGAATGATACAAATAATGTCCTTTGGGAATATCGACAAGTTTTTATCGATATCGATTTGCTAAAGACCTACGCATAACACGGATGGTAAAAATAGAAAAATATTTATGGGTGCCCTTCGTTTGCATCGTGGTTTTAACGACACCCGTATTTTCCATAAGCCAGATGATCCAACATGAAGGTTGGTCCATCCCTGATTTAAAAGGTCTGACTCCATATTCCATTACCATAAAACAGGTGGATGGAGCGGAGAAGATCGTCGAGAGATTCGATACGCCTCAGGGAGGCCATGTGGCCAGGATCAGCGGAAATGGAAAAGTATTTGCCTATGCGGTGGACAGGGACTGGGAGCCTCCGATCGATTACTTTCTCCTGGATCCGGACGGTTCCGGAAGGTTTACAAAAAAGCTGAAACCCGATGAAATCTACACGATCCCGGAATGGGTTTTCCGTTGATCCTTCCTCCAGTGAATTTTTTACGTTATGGAAACAAAAAGAGGCAGTATTTACCCTTCCTAAGATCTTCTCTCATCAATAAACTCTTTTGAATTCATAAGGTTTAATCATTAATAGTGATTTGGCATTAGAATTGCTGAAAATATAATCAGGAGAAATGCTTAAATACTGTCGATAAAGCCAAACCACGAGTGATCGTGGGACGGAAAGCCACGCCTGCGTGCCGAAACGCCTGCTTACCGCAGGCCTATCAAGAGTAGCATGCGGGAGTGCTTGCAAGCCGATACGTCAACCATACAATGACGGCACTACGGCGTGCAGGCACGGGTCCAGGAAGAAACCCAGATGGGTAGCCGGGAATTCCCTGGATCGCCGGGTTGCCGAAACATCTGACTGAGGGCAGACAGGCCTATAATCTCTCATGATGAGCCTGCCTACCATCAGAACGGAAGAAGTGTGGAGGGCCCGTGGCTTTAGTTGACGCGGGCCTTTTTATTTGGTCCTTCAAGGAGAATTGATAATCCCCCCCTTAGCAAAAGGGGAGATGGGGGGATTTGAGAGTTATTTTCTGAGCAAGAAGGTGAAGAAGATGCCGGTTATTAAAAAATGTTCCTTTTATCGAGAATACGGTAATTTGGAAGAGAATGGTTTTAGAGGATATTGCTACCTTGACCAGGATTGGATCATTTGCAAGGGCGATATCCAATCCTGTAAAAAGGTTGATCTCCTGAGAAAATATTTACTCGAGGAGAAGAGGCGAGAAGGAGGTGCAAGATGGTAGAGGATAAGAGATGCCCCCTTTTCAGAAAGCCGGAAAGCCTGGGCATGGGGGGAGGCATCGGTTATTGTGATATGGATAGCGGGGGCACTACCTGCGAGGGAGATATGAAGTTCTGCGAAAGGCCTGATGCCCTCAAGAAATATCTCCGAATAAAAATGAACGACCTGGAAGAGAAAGAGAAGTGAAAAGGAAGAGGGCCTGAAGAATAGGAAACCTATCCATGAAAGGCCTTCCTGATGCGGGAAGGCCTTTCTTATTTCGGTATCTCCTTTTTTATGTTATGATAATTCGGAAGGCAAGCGTGTCAGATGAATGAGATGGCTAAGAACAGGAGGAGGTGAGATGAGATGAGAGAGAGCGTGGAAAAAGCGTTAGAGAAGATTCGACCCGCACTCCAGGCAGACGGCGGCGATATCGAATTAATCGATGTGGTCGAGGGAGTGGTGAAGGTGAGACTAACCGGGGCCTGCGGAGGGTGCCCGATGTCCCAGATGACCCTTAAGATGGGTGTGGAGAAGATTCTGAAACAGCATGTCCCGGAAGTGAAGAGCGTGGAGACAGCCTGAGAAGAAGAAGGGGGGGCAGCCCCCCATCTCTTCGCTTCTAAATTTACATTCGGTTTCTCCTGCCTGGTAAATAAAACCTAAATTAAGCGATTCTTTTTGAAATTTCTTGTAGGCGAAGGCTTTAGCCTGCGTTTTTTCTCACCCGTTGGGTGAGAATTCGTTACTGATAAAATCACGCAACCTAAAGGCTGCGGCTACATTTAAAATAATAAATCGCTCAATTTAGGTAAAATATAAATCCTTTTGTTACCCTTCTGAACATCCCTCCTGACAGAAGTTTGAAGGAACCTGTCTCGTGAAGGAGAATACTTCACGAGACAGAGCCCGATCCCTGCAATTGATTTGAATAAAAAATCCTTGAAAAAAAGAATAGTCTCTCCTATGATAAATGGTGCTCAGCCTTGGCCTACCTCAGGCACAGGGTGAGGCAGCCTTACCATTTCCACAAAAAAGGAGAAGGAGGAGTGAGATGACAAGAAGATGGAAAAATTTATTCTGGGCGGGAATGATTCTTTTTCTAATTGCCGGAGCATACGGGTGCGGCGATCTCTTCACCGTTCGGACCGTTCGTGAGAGGGAACCGGAGACGAAACAGCCAATCACCACCTCCTATCGATTTGAGGATATCCCATTGCCGCCGGGGATGAATCTCAACCGGAAAGAATCTTTTGTCTATGAAACGAAGACAACCCGGACCGGGCTTCTCGTCTATGAGGGAAAAGGGGAGATGGAGAAGCTGGCCAACTTCTTTAAGGAGCAGATGGTGAATTACCAATGGCGACTGGTGAGCAATTTCGAACTCCATAACGTGATGCTGACCTTTATCAAAGAGGGATGGATCAGTGTCATCTACATCCTGCCCCAGGATGACGAAACGAAGAGAATCGAAATCCGGGTGGGCCCCATAGAGATTAAGATTCTTCCCCCATCAAAATAGAAGTCATTGGTCAGTCAAATCCAAACCGGCTTCCTTGCCTTAACCCAATCACCATTTTAAGGGTTTGTTGGCAGCCTCAATGACAGGATGATTTGTCTATTTTTTGAATGTTTCAATGAATGAGATGGCCGATATCCTCTATTTGGAATCACCCGCGAAGGTCAATCTAAGGCTGGAGATCCTAAAAAAGAGGGAGGATGGATACCATGAGATCAGGACCATCTTCCAGAAGATCAGCCTTCACGATACGCTCCATTTTTCATTGAGCCGAAGGAGAGGGATTCGGATTACCACAGACCATCCCAACCTTCCAACCGGAAAAAGGAACCTGATCTACCGGGCGGTCATATCTTTACTGAAAAAATCTGGCTACAGAGAAGGGGTTGAGGTCGAAATCAAGAAGAGGATTCCTCTTGGGGCTGGGCTTGGGGGGGGGAGCAGCAATGCAGCCACAACCTTGAAGGCCTTAAATCAACTCCTGAGGATGAATTTGAAGAAAACGGAGTTAATGGAGATAGGGGTGGAAATCGGGGCAGATGTCCCTTTCTTCTTATATGAGGGATCCGCCATCGGTTCAGGGGTTGGAGATAAATTGAGAAAAATTACACTACCTACGTTATGGTATATTCTCATCTATCCCAATTTTGAGATTTCAACCCGCTGGGCTTATCAAAATATCATATTGACAAAATCGAAATATGATATTAATCTTCATGGGTTATTAAAATCGCGCGAAGGGATTGTTCGCCTCCTTCATAACGATCTGGAGGAGGTTGTTTCTGCCAGGTATTCAGAGATACCCCTGATGAAAGAGTTGCTTGCGGGGGCTGGAGCGATGGGAACCATGATGACCGGAAGTGGCCCGACCGTATTCGGCATTTTCTTTGAAGAGAAAAGGGCGGCAATGGCCTATAGAAAAATAAAAGACAGGGTTAAAGATAGAGGCTGGACCGTAATAAAAGCCCAAGGTATCCCCTAATATAATATCGAAATTCGAAACACGAAATCCGAAAGGAATAATTAGAATAATCGTATCAATTTAGCCTTTTGAAAAATCCCCCCTCGCCCCCCTTTACAAAAGGGGGAAGGAGGGGATTCCCTTTATCAAAATGGGTTTTCTTTTTTCTCCTCCCTTTGGTCTCCGACCCAGAGCGGTCTCTGACCCGGAGGGCAAAGGGAGGTGGGGAGGGATTTAAGAAGGTTATTTCAAAGAGCTAAATCAATACGAACTTTTAAGATTGGGGTGTCGTCAAGCGGTAAGACACAGGTCTTTGGAACCTGGATTCGGAGGTTCGAATCCTCCCACCCCAGCCAAACTTCTGGAAAGTAGAAAGTAGAAAATATTTTAAACTACTTTCGACCCTCCACTCTCCACTCTCCGGATTCAGGGGGACCTAATAGTGAGGAAAAGGGTGATATTGGAAGAGGATAAAAATCTTGACTGGCTGAAGATCTTTACAGGAAATTCGAATATCCATCTGGCCGAGGAGATCGTCAGGAATCTGGGCACGGCCATCGGGAAGTCCCTGGTGAAGAATTTCAGTGATGGAGAGATCAATGTCGAGATTGACGAGAGTGTCCGCGGGATGGATGTTTTTGTGGTCCAGTCCATCTGCCATCCGGTGAACAATAACCTGATGGAGCTTCTCATCCTGATCGATGCGTTAAAAAGAGCCTCCGCTGAAAGAATTACCGCGGTGTTGCCTTATTACGGATATGCGAGACAGGACCGGAAAGTCTCGCCCCGGGCGCCCATCTCCGCCAAATTGATTGCGGACCTGATTACCACGGCAGGCGCTTCCCGGGTACTCACGGTTGACCTTCATGCCGGTCAGATCCAGGGCTTTTTTAATATCCCGGTGGATCACCTCTTTGCCGCCCCTGTGCTTTTAGAATATTTGAAGCAATTGAAGAACGATCTGGTGATTGTCTCTCCGGATGCAGGGGGCGTGGAAAGGGCCCGGGCTTATGCAAAGCGGTTGAATACCTCCCTGGCCATCATCGATAAACGGAGGGAGGCTCCGAATGTTTCACAGGTCATGAATATCATCGGAGATGTGTCAGGAATGGTCGCTGTTCTGGTGGATGATCTGGTGGATACAGGGGGAACATTGGTCCGTGCAGCTTATGCCTTGATGGAAAAGGGAGCAAAAGCCGTCTATGCGTGTTGCACCCATCCCGTGCTTTCGGGGAGGGCGGTGGAGATTCTTTCGGAGTCACCCATTGAGGAGATGATTGTGACCAATACCATACCGTTGCGGGAAGAAGCGGTGGCATGCCCCAAGATCAAGGTTCTTTCGGTATCGGGCCTCCTTGCAGATGCCATTCGAAGGATCTATGAAGACGAATCGGTAAGTTGTCTCTTTATTTGAGATACATTAAATACTGTGTTGGTGATTCGTAACCCATGGTTCACCAGAATGAATCACGAAAGGAAGCGAGCCTATGGAAAGACCTGTTTTAAAAGCGGAAATAAGAGAGGGAACGGGAAAAGAGACGGCAAGGAAGTTAAGAGCCAGAGGGTTGATCCCTGCCATCTTCTATGGCGCCCATACCCAGACGATTCCTCTGATCGTCGATCCCAAGGAATTATCACAGACCCTTCAGACCGAAGCAGGGGGGAATGTCCTGATCGATCTTGAAATACGAAAGGGCGACCAATCCGAACGAAAGGTCGTGATGGTCAAAGAGCTCCAGCTCGATCATCTTCAGAAGAGGGCTCTACATTCCGACTTCTATGAAGTGGCCATGGATGTGTTAGTGACCGTAGAGGTTCCCATCCATCTCGTCGGGAAACCGGAAGGGACCAAGATGGGGGGCATCCTTGAGCAGGTCCGCAGGGTGATCGAGGTTCTATGCCTTCCGGGGGATATCCCAAAGAGCATTGATATCGATGTCAGTTCTTTAATGATCGGCGATTCGGTCCATGTCAATGAAATTCAGGTGGAGAAGGCAAAAATCTTATCGGAGACCAACTTCACCATTGCCACCGTGGTTCCGCCTCTCGCAGAAGAAAAGAAGGCTGAAGAGGTAGTCGCCGTAGAAGCGGTTGAAGGGGCGGAGGTAAAAGAGAAGGAGGAGAAAGAGTAATCGAATGTGAAAATTATTGTGGGACTGGGAAACCCGGGGGTTCGTTACCTGGAAACCCGGCATAATATCGGATTCCGGGTGGTGGACCGCCTCGCCGAGACATGCCATATTCCTCTCTCCACGAAGCGCCATCAAACCCTCTACGGAACAGGATCTATCGATTCCCAAAAAGTCATCCTTGTCAAACCGATGACCTATATGAACCGAAGCGGTGAGGCGGTGGGTAAGATGGTCCATTTTTTCCACCTTGGAATCGAAAATCTGATCGTCATTCATGACGATCTGGATCTTCCCTTTGGAAGGTTCCGCTTTAAGCAAAGAGGAGGGGATGGAGGCCATCAAGGAGTTCGCTCCATTATCGAGCTGTTGGGGGGAGCAAATTTCTTAAGGCTAAAGGTTGGCATCGGAAGGCCTCCCAGAGGAATGGAGCCTGCAGAGTATGTTTTGAACTCCTTCGATCTATTTGAACAATCCCACCTGGACAGGGTCATCGATCAAGCTGTAGAGGCATTGAGGGTGTTGATTTCCGACGGGATACAAACGGCAATGAACCGGTTTCAGAAAAAAAACAGGACAGAGGAGGGTTAGTTATGGTCTGGATTGGAGTGGCTGGACTGACTGGGATTATTGCATTGATCTTTGTTTTCTTCACGGCTAAGAAGGTGATGAGACAGGACCCAGGAACCCCTCAGATGGTTGCGATTTCCGATGCGGTTTATGAAGGGGCTATGGCTTTCTTAAAGAGGGAGTATAGGGCCATTAGCATTTTTGCCATCATTGTGGCCATCTTGCTGGCCATAGGTTTGAAGGGACAGGGGTGGCATTTTTCAATTTTTACGGCGCTGTCTTATTTGGTTGGGGCCGCCTGTTCCTTGACTGCCGGCTATGTTGGGTTAAGCATTTCTACCAGGGCCAATACCCGAACCGCTCAAGGGGCTACAAAAGGGTTTAATCAAGCCATGTCCGTTGCCTTTCCGGGTGGAGCAGTCATGGGGCTGACGGTTGTGGGATTGGGTCTTTTAGCCTTTTCCGCTGTATTTCTGATCTTAGGGCAATTTGCTCCGGGTGGTTTGGTGGAGAAGATGACCGAGGCCGCTGGGATCATTGCTGGTTTCAGTATGGGAGCCAGTTCCGTAGCCCTTTTCGCAAGAGTTGGAGGCGGCATCTATACCAAAGCAGCCGATGTGGGGGCAGACCTCGTCGGAAAAGTTGAAGCCGGCATCCCGGAGGACGACCCACGAAATCCAGCCACGATTGCCGATAATGTGGGAGACAATGTCGGCGATGTCGCAGGGATGGGCGCAGACCTCTACGAATCGTATATCGGCTCGCTCCTCTCCGGAGTGATCATTGCCGTAAGCACGCTCGCCACGCCGGAACTAAAAATCAAGGGAGTCGTCCTCTCTTTTCTCCTCTATGCCGTCGGGATTATCGCCTCCATTCTGGGTGTCTTCTTTGTGAGGACAGGTGAGAAGGCCGATCCCGGAAAGGCCCTTAACAACGGCACCATTTCGAGCGCGGTCTTCTATAGTATCAGCTCTTTTTTCCTGGTTTTGGCAATGTTCGGGTGGGATCTCTCCTATTTCTTTGCAAGTTTCTCAGGGATTGTGGCGGGGATGGTGATCGGTTTTACCGCTTATTATTATACCTCTGGGAAATCGGTCCAGAAACTTGCAAAGGCGAGCACCACAGGTTCCGCCACCACAATCATCCATGGGTTTGCCCTGAGCTGTCAGAGCACGGTTATCCCTCTGGTGGTCATTGGAATCTCCATCCTGATTTCCTTTAAACTGGGTGGTTTCTTCGGCATCGCCCTTGCCGCCATCGGTATGCTTGCCACAACCGGCATGGTCGTGGCCGTTGACGCCTATGGGCCGATTGCGGATAATTCCGGAGGCATTGCAGAGATGGCGCATATGGGCAAAGAGATCCGGAAGATCACAGACTCCCTGGATTCGGCAGGGAATACGACAGCGGCGATAGCAAAAGGTTTTGCCATTGGATCGGCCGCATTGACAGCCCTTGCCCTTTTTCTCTCCTATACTCAGGTCATGAACCTCTCAGCCATCGATCTGATGGGTGCAGGTGGTTATAAGATTATGGCAGGGGTTTTCATCGGGGCTATTATTCCTTATTTCTTTGCCGGAGCAACCATGATGGCTGTGGGAAGAGCGGCCTTCAATGTCGTGGAGGAGGTGAGGAGGCAGTTTCGTGAAATCAAGGGATTGATGGAGGGAACGGCAAAGGCCGAATATGCCCGATGTGTTGACATCACCACAGCCGGCGCCCTCAAAGAGATGATCGTTCCAGGGATTGCCGCTGTTGCCATTCCTATCCTACTGGGAGGCCTGCTCGGACCAGAGGCTCTGGCAGGGGTTTTGTTAGGGTCCTTAGCCACCGGTGTGCCGCTGGCCATTCAGATGGCCAATGCAGGAGGGGCCTGGGATAATGCCAAGAAGTGGATCGAAGAAGGAAACCTGGGAGGCAAGGGTTCTGATACTCACAAGGCCGCTGTCGTGGGAGACACCGTTGGAGATCCTTTCAAGGATACCTCTGCCCCTTCGATGAATATCCTTTTAAAATTGATGACCGTTGTCTCGCTGGTCTTCGGTCCCATGATTCTTGGCATCCACAAATGGCTGATTTCACTGTTTTAAATCTATAGAAGGTTAAGGCTAAGGTTGAGGTTAAGGTTAAACATTTTCCTCAACCTCAACCTTCTATTCTCCTTTTTCAATCTCCATAAAGATCTTTCCATGGTGAAAGATACGAACCCCTCCTGTTTCCTCGGAGACCACAATGGCCAGGGCATCGGTCAGCCGGGTAATCCCGGCTGCCGCTCGGTGGCGGCTCCCCAAGCCCAGCGGAATTTCGATATTCTCCCCTGATGCATCGAGGTGGCGACCTGCGGCCATGATGACGCCATCATCGCGGAAGATGAAGGCCCCATCAATGGAAGAAAATTCTTTCACCGTTGCCTTCAGGCGGGGATCAAGGATGTTACGTTCCTCCTCGGGATATCCCTGAAAGGGATTGATAACCATGGGGTGTGAAAATTTAAAAACCTCTTCATGCCTCCCCATAACCAGGATGGTTCCAGCCGGTTTTCTTCCTTCTTTTCCTTCTGAGGAAAGTTCCAGGGCAATGGTCAAGAGGGTATCGAAGACCTCCGGTTTTACGATATCGGAAAGAATCGGCAAATCCGAGGAGGAGATAATTTCAAACTCCCTCCCGAATTCGAGAATGAGGAGATTGTCAAGAGCTTTCGATTGAGGAATTCCGGAAAGGCAGACCCATTTATCCCCTTTTTTGACCAACCCTTTTGAGAGGGCCTGAAGAATGGCTATTTTTATCTGGTTGACCCTGCCCAAAGGGATATCCGGGAGCTTCAACACTTTCTTAAATATTGTACTTGCTTCCTGAAAATAGACATCCTCCTTGAGGGCGAGAATCAATTCAACCTGTTTTTCCCGACCAATTTGGGACAGGGTCTCGTAGTCCTCGATGAGGTCGGCATAGATTAAAATCCCTTTTGATTTCGTTTTCTTTACAATGCTACAAGCTATTTCCACCAGGAGCCGGTTCTGTGCTTTCACTTTCTTCTCCTTTGATCTGGACTTTATTTCCTTCAGAATTTATTATACAAATATTGGGAGAGAAATCCACCTAAAAATTAAAAAGTCGGTACCCACTCAGACCTTATGGGTGTTTTTATCCCCCTTTGGCAAAGGGGGATAAAGGGGGATTTAAAAATGACGTTGAGAAAATCTCCCCTTACCTCTCTTTTCCAAAGAGGGGTGAAAAGGTGCATAGTCGGATAGTCGTTTAGTTATAAGACTATCGGACGATGAGACGAATAGACCAACCGATCAGTAGTGAACCCCGTTAGAAATTCCAGCGGGGCATTAAACCCCGCCGGAATTATTCTCAAACCTAACCCCGCTGCAGAGCAGCGGGGCATTATTTCTAACGGGGTGAAGGGTGACAGATGGGTTTCCGTTGCGGCATTGTCGGGCTTCCCAACGCGGGCAAATCGACCATTTTTAATGCACTGACCGCAGCAGGGGCGGAGGTGGCCAGCTATCCCTTTTGTACCATTCAGCCTAATGTGGGAATCGTTCCAGTTCCGGATAAGAGGCTGGAGGATCTTGCCAGGTCCATCCACCCTAAAAAAGTGACCCCCACCACGCTCGAATTCTTTGACATCGCCGGACTGGTGAAAGGAGCAAGCAAAGGAGAGGGGTTGGGAAATCAGTTCCTGGATCATATCCGGAATGTGGATGCCATTGCGCATGCCGTTCGATGTTTTGAAAATAGGAATGTCGCACATGTTTTTTGTTCAATCGATCCGGTGAGGGATGTCGAGGTGGTGAATACAGAACTCATTTTGGCAGATCTCCAGACACTTGAAAAAAGGATGGCCAAGGTTGAGAAACTCCACCGGGTGGGTGCGAAAGAGGCTGCTCTTGAGTTAGAAGTATATCGAGAGGCTCAGAGGTTTCTTGATCGGGGTGAGATGGCCAAGCGCTTAAACTTCACGGGAGAGAAAAAAACAGTCCTTGCGGACCTTCATCTCCTGACGGCAAAACCTGGTTTTTATGTGGCCAATGCGGATCAAGGAGAATTAAAGGGGGAAGGAGTCTTTCTCAAAGCTATGATGGATTGGGCAGAGAAAGAAGGGAAAAGGGTGGTGGTCATCTGCGGCGATCTGGAGGCCGAGATTGCTGAGTTGAAGGAAGAGGAGCGGGAGGAATTTAGAAAGGAATTGGGCCTAGAGGGGTCCAGTTTAGAGAGGCTGATACGGGTGGGCTATGGGATTCTTGATCTGGTGACGTTTTATACCACCGTCAGCGCCGAATTGAGGGCCTGGACCATCACCCAAGGGACCCCCGCTCCCAAGGCGGCAGGTAAGATCCATACCGATATGGAGCGGGGATTCATCCGCGCAGAGGTGATTTCATTCAGTGAATTTATAAACTGCGGCTCCGAACATGTGGCGAAGGAGAAAGGTCTTCTCCGGTCGGAAGGAAAAGAGTATCTCGTTCAGGACGGAGATATCATCCACTTCCGGTTTAATGTATAAAGGAAGGCAGTAGCCAATCACCAAGCGCCAATAACCAAATAATATCCAATATTCGTATCAACTTAGTTGTTTGAAATCGTCTTGTAAAATCCCTCCCAACCTCCCTTTGCCAAAGGGAGGAGAAAGGTTTCCCCCTTTTGAAAAAGGGGGATGAAGGGGGATTAGATCATTTTTTTCAAAGCACTAAAGTGTTACCAATATTCAAATTCCAAACGACTCCTTATTGTTTGATTATTGGATCATTGGAATTTATTAATCGCTAAAAGTAGCACGTTTTTCAGGAGAAGTGGATGAGCTTAAAATTATTTCGCTTTATCTTCCATATGATACCGGTTCTCTGGTCTTTCATCAAAGACAAGGCTTTCGAAGATCTCTCCCCGGAGGAGAGAAGGATGAATTACCTTTACGGAAAGGCCAACGCCTATGATCAGGCCGATCTCCTGGAATTGTCTGTTAAGATTTATGAACAGTCGTTAAAAAAGGATCCGAAGAGCGTTGCGGCGCTCATGAATCTCGGGGGGCTCTATTTCCGCAGAGGAAAGTTTGAGCAGGCCATTCCTTATTATGAGAAGGTGGTCCGCCTGAATCCCAAACACTACCAGGGACACTACTGGTTGGCGGTCTGTTACTGGGAATTAGAACGTTATTATGCGGCCATCAACACCCTGGAAGAGGTCATCGAGTTTCTTCCAACATTTAAAGACGCCCTGAACCTGATGGGCGATTGTTATGAGAGAGTGGGGGAGGGAGCGAAAGCAGAACATTACTACTTGAAGGCGATCAGTGCGGACCCGGATGGACGGGTTATCCATGGAGGGATTCTGGATCGTTCTATGCATGAGAAGAAGAGTGAGGAGAGAGTTAGACATTGAAAGGAGGGAAGAAAGGAGTGAGGCCAATGAGCGAGAGAGAGTGGAAGTCGGTGGATTGTCCCGAGGGAAAGGGAAAGACCCGAATCATGTGCGAGTGGGAGATTCTTTCGGAAAAAGGTCGGATCCTCAAGAGAGCTCTCAAACAGGTCGACTGTCAGAACCCGCGGCTGGCTGATTTTGGAGGAGAGGATTGTCGCTGGGGGTGTGAGAGGGTTCTTTTAAAACGTGAAAAATAGTGAATTTCGTCTTTAATCTGCGTCCTTTTTTGCTTTTTTCTTTGCCGAGAGATATTTTTCCTCATCCATGATCCGCGGGGATATCCCCCGGAATCCTCTCAGGTTCGGGTCAGGAGGCAGGAGGATCCAGGCAATCCCGAAGTCCCTGTCCACTTTGACGATCTCATCATCGGGCTGAAGCTTCTTCATGGTAACAAATGATACGAATGACAGCGAATTTACACTATCATACCGAAATTGGTTATGAATATAGGGTTTCCTTTGGTATCATTAGATACTTACACCAGAAAGTCTGAGAATTTATCTCTAACTTTCTCTTAAATGTTTCCAAAAAATCATCCCCTCCCCTCGGCGGGAGGGGATGAAGGGGAGGGGGGACCAAATGGTCTCTATTTTGTCCACCCCCACCCTCACCCTCCCCCGTCGAAGGGGGAGGGGATTATTTGAGAAATTTCAAATATCTTTGTTTAGCATTATTCGCCATTCCATTTCAAGAGATCATAGATCGATTCGGAGGGCCGGAATAGGAACGCATGGACCCCATAAACCGTTATCAACAGATTCGGCGCGTCTTGATTTACACCTTTATTCTCAACTGGGGCGTGGCAACAGCAAAACTGATCTATGGTTGGCTCATTCGCTCTGCCAGCATGAAGGCCGATGGATTCCATTCATTTTCCGATGGATCTTCCAACCTCATCGGTCTCTTAGGCATCTGGGTTGCCTCCCGTCCCATCGACCCAAACCACCCCTACGGTCATAAAAAATTTGAAACCCTCACCTCAGCGGCCATCTCCGCCCTCCTCTTCCTTGTCTGTTTCAACGTGATCAGAGAGGGAATCTCTCGCCTGATTCATCCTGTGATTCCGGAGGCCAACCTCAACGCTTTTTTGGTGATGATTGTGACCTTGGCAATCAATACGGGTGTCATGGTCTATGAGAACAAAAAGGGGAAAGAGTTAAAAAGTGACATCCTTATCTCTGACTCACTCCACACTCGTGCAGACATCCTGACCTCCTCTTCTGTCATCATCACCCTTTTCGCCATCAAACTGGGATATCCCATGGTTGATCCCATTGCCTCGCTGGTCATCGCCTTCTTCATTGGATATGCGGCTGTTCAAATCTTGCGTGAGAGCGCCCGTGTGCTCAGCGATGGGGCGGCGATTCCCATTCGGGAGATCGAGAGGGTCGTCCTCGCCATTAAGGGAGTGAAGGAATGTCATCAGATCCGGAGCAGGGGGCCTGCGGATGATATCCATATCGATCTCCATATCCTGGTTGCCCGGGAGATGGATGTCCACCGGGCCCATCATCTCTCTTACGCCATCGAGAATAAAATTAAAAGGGATTTTCCAGGGGTGACCGATGTCGTGGTTCACATCGAGCCTGTAGAGGAGGAAGAAGGGAAACATAAAAGGCGGAATTGAACTTTCCGTTCAATCCCGCCTCCGCTGATCCTCTTCCAGGGATTTTTCTTTTTTACCCCGTTAGAAATAATGCCCCGCTGCTCCCTCCGGGCCAGAGGCCCTCCCTCCGGGCCAGAGGCCCTCCCTCCGGGCCAGAGGCCCTCCCTCCGGGCCAGAGGCCCTCCCTCCGGGGCAGAAGCCCCTCTGGGGCGGAGCCTGGGCCGGCGGCTGCAGCAGCGGTAACATTTTAGAATCATTCCAGCGGGGTTTAACCCGCTGCGCCAGCGCTTGCGCGGCGAGTGCTCCCCTGGAGTTTCTAACGGGGTTTACTTTCTTCGGGGGTGGTTGCCTGTTCCTTTCCCATCTCCAGTTTTGATTTGATCTCACTGATGTAATAGATGAGGACGCCAAGGCCGATCAAGATCAAAAGGATGGGGAAAATCCCTTTAAAGACGGCGGCGAACATCGGCCACCAGAAGATCAGCAGAAAGATCCCCAGAATGCTGACCACCACCCCTGCAATGATTCCGATCACATTCGACATCACTCTCACCTCCTATTTAGAATATGTTTAGTGGGAGAATTAGCAAATGATGGAATAGAAGTCAAGACTTATTCCTTCCGATGGCTCCCTTCTTTGAAAGGATATACTTTTCAGGATTCCTTATTACCCCAACAACCCAGTTCGTTCATTGAATTGGTCAATGAGGTCATCAATTTTCTGAACCTGTCCGTGGATTCGCCCCCAGTAGCCCGGGGCATCATACCACTGCGCCTCCAATTCCGAAAGATTCTTGCCCTGCTGTTCGATCCAGGTAAAATACTTCAAGTTATGAATCCGACGTTTATCATAGTAGCTTAGTTCGAGCATATGATCGGTGGACATCCCCATGAGATAATGGTGGTAATCTTTAACCGCCTCCGTCTCCGAATAAGACCCATGGACCTCCCGTAACTCCTTCAATCGAGACCCATAGAGGTCCATGGAATCCGTCCATACCGTCACGACGAGGTCATGCCTGGTCAATTCATAATATTTGGCGAATTTGATAGCACATAATAGATTGCCAATGCTCGATATTCCAAGAAGGGGAAGCCTCGAAATGACATCCTCCTTCACTCCCTGTTTTTTTAAAAAGTCCCAGCCCGCAGGCTCATTGAAGAGCCGGAGAAGATTCATGCAGGCACGATCATCCACAGCAATGACCATGTCCGTATTTTTAACATTATGGATCCAGGGGATGTGTTTGTCACCAATCCCTTCAATGCGATGGTTTCCGTAACCGCAGAGCAGAAGGGTGGGGCACTGGAGGGCCTCGCCCGCAACGATTTGACTCCCCGGAAAGACCTCTTTCAAATAGTCCCCGGCTCCCAAGGTGCCGGCTGATCCGGTCTGAGAGATGAAGCCGGCCAATCGATCATCGGGAGACATCCTCTTGCGAAGAACCTCTTCAATCGCATGGCCTGTAATTTCATAGTGCCAGAGATGGTTTCCAAATTCCTCAAATTGATTGAAGATGAAAATGTCTTGTCGCGTCTTTTTCAGTTCCCAGCATTTGTCGAATATCTCTTTCACATTGCTCTCACCACCCGGTGTGGTGATGACCTCGCCTGCCATCTTGGATAACCAGTCAAACCGTTCCCGGCTCATCTCTTCCGGCAAAATGGCAATCGACTCGCATGCCAATAGAGCCGCATTATAAGACCCGCCCCGGCAGAAATTGCCGGTAGAGGGCCAGACCGCTTTTTGATGGGTGGGGTCGAACTGTCCGGTAACGAGCCTGGGAACCAGACATCCGAAAGTGGCTCCCACTTTGTGAGAACCCGTAGGGAACCATTTTCCAATCAGAGCAATGATCCGGGCATCGACTCCTGAGATTTCAGATGGGATTTCCATCGTATTGACCTCCCCGAATCCTCCGTTCCGGTCGATTGGTTCATTCTTCCAGGTGATTCGAAAGAGATTATAGGGATGGACCTCCCAGAGCTCAACCTCTCTCAGTTTTTCCCTTATTTTTTGAGGGATCAATTCCGGGTTTCTCTGCTGTCGAAAGGTCGGGATGATAATCTTTCTCTCCCTGGCCCGATGGACTGTTCGTTTCAACTCTTCTTTATTGATCGTGAGGTCGATCATTGAATATCCCCCTTATCTTTTAAGCAAGAAAAGGTTATCGTCCAGAGCGGCCTCAACGGCTTTCAGGCTGGCCCGGATGCGTTTCGGTTTCCCTACGGTTTGCATCGCCGCAGGAATATCCTTGAGGCCGCTGCCTGTGGCAAGGATGACAATCCGCTCTTCAGGTCTGACCAGACCTGTTTGGACGGCTTTGACCAATCCTGCGAAGGAAGAGGCCCCCGCCGGTTCCGCAAACACCCCGCACCCGCGGGCTAAGGCGGGAATGGCCTGAAGAATCTCTTCATCCGTCACAGCCAAAAAGGCTCCTCCGGTCTCCCGGACAGCCCGCATGGCCTTGATGCGATCACGAGGCAGACCCGAAGCCATGCTGTCGGCGATCGTAGAAGCCTTGATGGGTTTGATTTGGACAGGGTCCATCTCTTGTTTCCAGGCATGATACATGGCCGCAGAGCCGGATGCCTGCACTCCGATCAGCCGTGGCATTTTTTTTATCCAGCCCAATGCGAACAGATCTTTCAGGCCTTTATGGAGTCCACCAATGATGCAACCATCTCCAACCGGAACAAAGATAGCATCGGGGCCTTCCCACTCCAACTGTTCATAGATCTCATAGAGAGCGGTCTTCTTCCCTTCGGTCATGTAAGGATTATATCCGGTATTCCGGATGTACCAGCCATATACCTGAGCGGATTCCAGACAGAGATCGAAGGCATCATCATAGGTCCCTTCGATCAATAATACCGTTGAGCCGAAGACCATCAATTGAGCGATTTTTGCTTCAGGTGCGGAGGCAGGCACAAAGATCACATTGGGCATGCCAATACTGGCGCACAGACCCGAAAGCGCTGCTGCCGCATTGCCAGTACTGGCGGTAGTGATCACTTCTGCATTGACTTCAAGGGCTTTGACAATGGCGATCAGGCTGGCCCGATCTTTGAAGGAGGCTGTGGGCTGACGGCAATCATCTTTTACCCAGAGGTGTTCTAGTCCTAATGTTTTAGCAAGGCGGGGGGCTGGATAAAGGGGCGTCCACCCGACTGTTAAGGGCGGGACAGGGGTGTTGGATTTGACAGGCAAGAGGGGTTTATAGCGCCAGAGGCTGCTTTCTCCTTTCCCCTTCAGGTCAGTGCGGGAGAATTTCGAAGTGATGAGATCATAATCATACTGAACATCGAGAATGCCCTCCGTGCCGTGGTTAGGGCAAACGTAGAGGACTTCATCCGGCCCATATTCATGACCACACAGAAGACATTTTAGATTTTTGACCTGTTCCATGTTCCCTAAAATTAAAAGCCCACCCGTTTGATGTTTCTTTTTTTCATCTCCTCCAGCAGTCGGACCGGATCTTTAAACCGGGCGTTGATCATCATCGATGCGATAATATACGGCTTGAATCCCGCTTCTTTATAAGTGGCGATGCGATATTTCTCAAAAACGGTCTCCTGGACCTCCCCCTGTTTGCAGGAGACATTTGAAATATCTGCGGGAAGGCAGTGCATGTAGAGGGCCTGTCCTTTTCGGGTCAGTTTCATTTTTTCTTCGGTGCATTCCCAGTTTTTAAACCGTGCATTCTTGGCCAGACATTCTTTCTCAAGCGCTTTAAGACCCTGGTCGTCGTTATTTCTAAATAACTCGGTCCGTTTTTCCATCACCGTATACGGCGCCCAGCTCTTGGGGTAGACCATATCGGCGTCTTTGAATGCCTCATCCATGGAATCAACGATTGTAAAGGAGCCGCCGCTTTGAGCGGCATTCTTTTTTGCAAGGCCTGTCACTTCGGGGATCAGGTGATAACCCTCAGGATAGGCGAGGGAAACATTCATTCCGAAACGGGTCATCAGGCCGATGATTCCCTGGGGCACGGAGAGGGGTTTCCCATAGCTCGGTGAATAGGCCCAGGTCATGGCAAGCTTCTTCCCCCTGAGGTTTTCAAGGGAACCGAAGTGGGTTTTAAGATGAAGCAGGTCCGCCATGGACTGGGTGGGATGGTCGATGTCACATTGAAGATTGATAAGACCGGGCCGCTGATTTAGGACGCCCGCCTGGAATCCCTCATCCAGGGCTTCGGCCACGGCCTTCATGTAGGCGTGACCGGTCCCGAGGTAAATATCATCCCGGATCCCGATCACTTCCGTAAAGAAGGAGATCATATTGGCCGTCTCCCGCAGGGTTTCACCGTGGGTCATTTGGGACTTTTCCTCGTCCAGCTCCTGAACTCCAAGGCCTACGAAATTGGCGGCGGATGAAAAAGAGAACCGTGTCCGGGTTGATTTGTCTCTGAAAATGGATACGGCAAGTCCGGAGTCAAAACATCGAGAAGAGATATGATGGCGATGAAAGTATCGCAATGCCTCGGCCACATATAATATCTGTTTGATTTGGTCTTCGGATTTTTCCCAGGTGAGCAAAAAATCGGTCTGGAATAGGTTGGCCTCCAATTTTTTTAGGGAATTTATGATAGTCTGATAGTCCATAGGTATCCTTCCGAGATGATTTATAGTTGATAGGCATAGAGTGCGTAAAAAGCGGATGCGTTGACGAGGTCTTTGACAACCACTCTCTCATTGGGAGCATGGGCCAGGGTCTCATCCCCCGGACCGAATCCGATTGTGGGGATGCCATATATGCCAGTAATCGTGACGGCATTGGTGGAAAATGTCCATTTATCCACCATGGGTGAGCTCCCGAACAGAGATTCATAGACCGCAACCCCTGTTTTTACAGCGGCGTGATCCGGCGGGAGCTTCCAGGTGGGGTAATATTTCTCCATCCCGTATCGAAGCCCGGTATAGGCTCTTTCATCATATTGAAGGATCTGAACCTCTGCTCTCACATCTTTTACGATCTCTTCGATTTCAGCCAGAGCAGACTCTTTTGTCTCTCCCCAGGTCAATCTCCGGTCGACATGGATTTTTGCGTAATCCGCCACCGCACATAAAGAGGGGCTCCTGGAAAAAAAATCGGTTATCGTTACAGAGCCCTTTCCAAGAAAGGGATCGCTTCTCAAACGTTCATTAAGGGCTTTGATATCGAGGCAGGCTTTGGAGGCCATGTAAATGGCATTTTTTCCCCTTTCCGGAGCCGACCCGTGGGCTGAGACCCCGCGAAAGGTCACCTCAATCTCCATTCTTCCCCTATGGCCACGGCAGATATTGCCATTGGTAGGTTCGGTGCAGATCACAATGTCCGGCTTAATCCTATCTTCTTCGATAATATATTTCCAGCAGAGGCCGTCACAATCCTCTTCCATGACGCTGCCCACAAAATAAACGGTCAAATCCTTATCAAATCCGAGCTCCTTAAGAATTCTGGCTGTCGTAACAAAGCTGGCCGCACCACCTTTTTGATCCACTGTTCCCCTTCCAAGAACATATCCCCCTTCGATCTTTCCCGAGAAGGGGCTAAACTCCCAGTTGTCCATATTCCCGATATCGACCGTATCCATATGGGCATCGATGGCCAAAATCTTTTTCCCATGGCCTATGCGACCGATGACATTCCCCAGTCCATCGATCTTCAATTCGTCCAGCTTCAACGGTTCCATCTGGCGTTTGAGTTCCTGCTGGACCGCTTCCTCTTCCCGGCTGAAGGATTTGATCTTGACCAGTTTCGAGAGATTCTCCGCTGTGTCATCCTTATATTTTTCAGCAAGCTCATAGATTTTATCTGCAAGGATCATTCGTTATGCCTGCGCCTTTCTTCATTGGACGTGTTCCATCAGCATGATCAATGAGGATTTAATGAAATCTTTTACCTAATAATATCCAAGCAGTTTAGGGATGGCCATAGGAATATCAGGGACAAAGGTGATGATGATTAGGGTAATAAATTCCATGATGATAAAAGGCCATATCGCCTTAGAGAGTTGCTCCAGACTCAGTTTGGTGATCCCGCATGCTACAAAGAGGCAGGCTCCCACGGGCGGTGTCGTCAGGGCGATATTGAGTGAAAAGACCATGATGATTCCGAAATGAAGAGGATGGACGCCGTGGCTCACCGCAAGGGGGTGAAGGATGGGGCCTAAAATGATCAGGGCGGCAGCGATGTCCATGAAACAGCCCACGATGCCCATGAGGAGCAGGATCATGAGCAGCAGAATCGTCTTGTCATCACTGATCGACACCATGGCTGCAGCCACGGCTTCGGGTATTTTTTCAGAGGCCAGAATCCACCCGCAGATGTTTGCTGTTCCGATAATTAAAAATACAACGCCTGTAGTCATGGCTGTTTTATAAAAGAGCTCCGGGAAATCCTTTAGCTTAAGGGTTTTTAAGACGAATAGACCGATCACGGCCGCATATCCGACAGCGACTGCAGCTGCCTCTGTCGGCGTGAAGATTCCGGTAAGGATTCCTCCAAGGATGATGATCGGCATCAAAAGGGGGATGATCGCTTCCCTGGTCGACCTGATGACTCCCCGTAGGGAACTCCGGGGCTTTTTGGGATAGTTCCTTTTGGCCGCAAAATAGGCAGCCATGATCATCAGCAGGAATGCAAGGAGCAACCCGGTCAGGATTCCGGTGGCGAAGAGTCCGGCGATGGATACATTCATCATGGATCCGTAGATGACCATCATATTACTTGGGGGGATCGTCGGTCCGATGATGGATGAGGAGGCGGTGACGGCCGCGCTGTAATCGAGCTCATAGCCATCCTCCACCATGGCCGGGATGAGCATGGTGCCGATGGCCGCCGTGTCCGAGACTGCTGCTCCGGTCAGTCCGGCAAAGAAAACACTGGCGACAATATTGGCATGGGCCAATCCGCCCCTCAGATGTCCTACCAGGACATTGGCAAATTGAACGAGCCGATGTGTAATCCCTGCCTTGTTCATCATCTCGCCGGCGAGGATAAAGAAGGGCATGGCCATCAGCGTGAACATGTCCAGGCCGGCAAAGAAGCGCTGGGGGACCATGTTGAAAAGGACGGAGACATCCATTTTGACGAAGACCGCGAGGGCCGCGATTCCAAGAGCAAACCCGATCGGCGTTCCGAGCATCAGGAGTCCCAGAAAAACAATCCCTATGAACAAGAGCATCTCATCCCTCTATTTCGATGACTCCTTTGACGGTGAAAGCATTATAAGAATGAGGAAAACGGTTTGCAGCATGGCCAGGAGGCCGGCAATGGGAATCGCAGCCAGGGACCAGACCATGGTGACGCCGAGGAGGGGAGAAAACTGATTCCTTCCGTTGATGGCCATGAGGTAACCGCGCTGCGTCAGGACCCATAGAAAGGCCAGGATGGCCAGATGGACCGAGATGGCCATCCACCGCCGGATTTTCGGAGAAAAGGCGTTGACCATCAGGTTGATCCCGACATGTTCTCCCTTCATAATCCCCATGCTCACAGCGAGGGAAGCAGCCCAGATCATCAGGTAACGGGCTGCTTCCTCTGTCCATCCGAGGGGGCTTCCGAGAACATAGCGGAAGATGACACCGAGGATGACGATCACCGTCATCCCCCCTATGGCGATCATACAGGGAACAGCGGCAATCCTTTCCACGATCCAGGCGAGTTTCTCAACCCATGACAGGTATCCTTTTCGTCCAGAAACGAGATTCATCGATCCAGAGACCTCATTTGACCTGAGCCTTCATCTTTTTTTCAGCCACATCAATCGCCTTTAAAAATTTATCGGTCCATATCTTACCTTCCTCTCCCAGTTTCTCCGAAATGATCTTCTGGGCGCCTGCGATGGCCAGTTTTCTAAACTGAGCGAGTTCTTCCGGGCTGGGAGTGTAGATCTCCATTTTCTTTGCAATCACCGGCAGACCCTTATCCGATGATTCGGTAATACGGTTTAAACCCCTGCCGGACATCACAGCCGTCTGGGCCGCATCCAGGATGATCTCCTTTTCCGCCGGGGTTAACCCCTGGAACCATTTGTCGTTCAACACCCAGACATAGGGAGCATAGAGATGATTGGTCAGGGTGATATATTTCTGGACCTCGAAGAATTTGGCGGTATTGATAATCGGAATAGGATTCATCTGACCATCGACCACACCTGTCTGGAGGGCGGTATAGACTTCAACCCATGCGATGGGAGTGGCCGCGCCTCCGAGTGAGTCGATGATTCCCATATGAAGAGGGATGGCCATCGTTCTTATTTTTAATCCTTTCATGTCGGCAGGCGTTTTAATGGGTCTCTTCGAATTCGAGATCTGAAAGAATCCTCCGGATTCACCAAAACCCAGAACTTTAAATCCCGTCTTTTTCCGGATATCCTCTGCCATCTCCTGGCCGAAGGGTCCATCATAGACGTCATAGGCCACCGCATAGGAATTGAAAGCAAAGGGGAGGTTGGTGACATCGTAGGCTTTATAGAATTGTGCGATGCCTGTTCCGGAGGCGATATAACTCTGAATCACCCCCTGCTGAACCTGCTCCATCGATTCTCGTTCTTTTCCCAGGACGCCTGCAGGGTAGATTTCGACTTTGATGCCCATATTGGTCCTTGATTCCACCATGGTTTTAAATACGGCGGCGATGGGGGCAGTTGGATTTTCGAAAGGTTCCTGAGGATTTAAATGGGCCAGCTTCAGGACTTTGGAGGAATAGGCGTTCCCTGAGCAGATAAACATGAACAACATGAACACAGAGATGGTTAAAACCGTTTTGCGAAATAAATTTGTGGACTTCATTTTTAACCTCCTTAAAAAATTTATTCGTTTATCCCAACCCTCTATCGGGAAAGACAGGTTCACCTCCTTCCCAATGCCGTTTTCTCCGATAAAGATAGCCTTAACATTCTTTCTGTCCTGAACCATTTTCGAAAATGGGGATGTGGAGATGATCCGATCGTGAGAATGGTCCTTTCCTTGAAGCGGTCTGAATTATAGAAAAATACCCACTCCCTGTCAATAGGCATTCCTTTTCTGGAGAGAATCGTATTCTCAACTATTTTCCCCATTTTTTTCTTGACAAAACCGTTTGGCTCTGATAAGGGTGTTTTCATATTTTGGAAATTGATTGTTAAAATATAACAATGGCGATCAACCAGTCTCTTGCCCATGGATTGAATATCCTGCTCCTCTACGAAGCCTCCACCCCTTTGTTCACGGTTTCCGAAATTTCGAAGCAACTCGGGTACAGCCAGAGTAAAACCTATCGCCTGGTCAGGACATTGACCCAGTACGACCTTCTCAGAGAGGAGAATGGGACGGCTCAGTACACCCTTGGTTTGAATACCCTGCGATTAGGCCTGCTGGCCAAAGGGCAGTTCAATCTCTCCAGCCTTGCCAAACCCTTTATGAAAGAGTTATCCCTCCGGACCAAAGAGACCGTTCTTCTCACTGCCGTCAACGGAACAAGAGGAGTGGTTCTCGAAAGGGTGGAGAGCGAGGAGCCCGTTCGCTTTTCAATCTTTCAGCCGGGGGTGACCCTTCCCCTTCATTGCGGAGCCTCAAGCAAAATCCTGATGGCCCATCTACCAGAAGAGGAATGGGATCACATCATCTCCAAAGAGGGTTTGAAGCGATACACTCCCCATACCCTCACAGAGGCCGAATCGCTCAAGGCTCATCTGAGACAGATTCGGAAGAGGGGGGTCGCCTTCAGCGATCAGGAGGTGGACCGGGATGTGAGAGCAGTGGCCGCTCCCATTTTGGACCCCAACGGTGAATTGATCGCAGGGGTGAGCATCGCCGGTCCTCTTTATCGAATCAGTAGACGGAGAGTAGGTGAACTGAGCAAGCTGGTCATGGAGTATGCCCAAAAGATCTCATCACAATTTAGGAATGAGTCAAACATCGCTGCTCGAGGGGGTAGCACAAATATTCAAAGGAAAAGGAGGGTATGAAGATGAAGTTTCTTTATCGAAAGATGGTTCTTGTTCTTTTTTTAGCGGTTTCCATCCTTTTGATCACCTCAAGCGGATGGGCACAATCGAAGGTGGTGAAGATCGGTTTCATCGGTCCTCTCACCGGACCCAATGCGGCGCAGGGAGTGGGGGCGAGAAATGCGTTTGATCTTGCCATTCGCGAGGCAAATGCTTCCGGAAAATACCCTTACAAAGTTGAGATGGTGGCTCTTGACGATGCCTCTGATCCCGCAACCGGTGTGGCCGCCGCGCTCAAGCTCGTTTCGGATCCAGCCGTAGTGGCAGCAAGCGGCCATTGGAACAGCCCGGTGGCCCTGGCTACGATCCATATCTTTCACACCTACAAGATTCCCTTCATCGTATGGGGGGCAATCCATCCCGACATCACCGGATTCTATAAATATCCTGGGGTCAATCGTGTGGCTCCTACCCTGATCCAGGAGAACGGCCCCCTCTGTGACTGGGTGATCGGGGAACTGGGATATAAGAATTTTTCCATCATTTCGGATACGAGCAGTTACGGAGAGATGAACCTCAAAGCCTTCAGGCCCATGGCAGAGGGCAAGGGAGCGAAAATTATTTCCGTGGACAGCGTCACCGTAGGAACAACAGACTTCCGTCCAATTCTGACGAAGGTCAAGGGCCTCAATCCGGACGCCGTCTATTTTGGCGGGGTGGTGATGGAGGGAGCGCTCATCCGGGATCAGATGGAGAAGGTGGGTCTGAAGAAGCTGTTTTTTGCCATTTCGGGGATTAAAGACGATAAATTTTTAGAAGTGGCGGGTCCCTCGGGAGAAGGGGTAGTGACCATTAAACCCGGAAGACCCATTGATAAACTCGAAGGGGGAACAAAGTTTGTTAAGGCGTATGAAGGGGCTGGATACCGGGAGCCCTTCGGCGCTTACGGTCCTAACGCCTATGACTCAGCAGGAATTATTCTCGAAGGCGTTTCAAAAGCCGGACCGGATGACAAAGGGGCCATCGCCAAATATATTCGAGGGATCAAATATAAAGGCCTCATGGGCGAAACCAGTTTTGATGCGACCGGTCAAACAACCAATCTCATAGTCAGCCGATTCGTCGGGCAGGGCGGCAAGTGGATCACCTGGGAAGAATCGGATTATGCCAAAGGGGTGCGTAAACTCCCCCAATAGTCGATTCAATCTTTTGCCTAACCCCTCGGGCATTTTTCCCTTCACTCCTCCCTCTCCCCGGTCTGGGACATGAGGAGTGAAGGGACTCGAAATGATTCCTCAGGAAGGAGAAGTGGAGTGGCAGAAATCTTTCAGCAACTGATCAATGCATTACTCCTCGGATGCACCTATACGCTCATCGCCATCGGATTTAATCTCTTCTTCGGCGCACTCAATGTAGTCCACTTTTCCCATGGTGATGTCTGTATCCTTGGAGCTTTTATGACCCTTATCCTCTATGGGCTGGCGAAACTCCTCGGACTTGTGACCTTTCTCCCGGGTTATGTCTTCGTTCCCCTTTTGATCCTGATGGCCATGGTTCTCACAGGACTGATCGGGACCTTTTTTGAGAGGGTCGTCATCAGACCTTTTCGTTATGCCCCTCTGCTGATGGTGCTGGTGGCCACGGTGGCATTAGGGATGGTTGTCCGGGAAACAGTGAGGCTCTCCTTTCCTCACGGAAGCAATCCCCAGATCTTTCCGAGGATTCTGCCCCAGACCAGTTTCCAGTGGGAAGGCGTTCTCATCCGGCTCGATAGTTTAATCATTTTTGGAACGACGATCTTTCTCATCTCCATGATGTTTCTCTTCATCAAGAGGACGAGAATAGGAGCCGCAATCCGGGCGGTCTCCCAGGACACGGAGGCCGCCGCAATGATGGGGATCAATATTGATCGCACTGTGGCGGTCACCTTTTTAATCGGCTCTGTCCTGGGCGCTATCGCCGGCATCCTCATCGGGGCCTATAACAATATCATCCGGTTTGATATGGGATTGATGGGTGGCGTAAAGGGATTTTCGGCTGCCGTGGTGGGAGGACTGGGAAATGTCTACGGAGCCATCATCGGCGGTTTGATCCTGGGATTGGTGGAGACCTTTGCCGCGGCCTTCATTCCCGGAGGCACTCCCTATACCGATGTCTTTGCTTTTCTGGTGGTGATCTTTTTCTTAATATTTAAACCCTCCGGGATTTTAGGAGAGAAAGTCTACGAAAAGGTTTAAGGAGGTTTGTAAGTGATGCTACCCCGAACCATCGGACGGGCCGTCATCCTGCTGGCAGTGGAGGCATTCTTTTTCATTCTCTTTGCCGCCTTCATGAAGACTGATGAAACTGGAAAGGTGATCGCTTTTCTCCTCTTTTTTATCGGCCTGGGGGTGATGTTCAAAAAATGGGAGAAGGCGCGCCTCACCCTGACAGGGCTCTTTAAAGAACTGAAGATCGTGGCAGGAGCAGGGTTTGTTGCGATGCTTCTTACACTTCCTTTTATTTTTCAAGCAAGCCCCTACCTGATTCACATCTGCGTCATGGCCGGGCTCTTTGCCATCCTGGCCCTCGGCCTCAATTTTCAGCTTGGAAGCACGAATGTGGTCAACTTTGCCACAGCGGCCTCCTATGGAATCGGGGCCTATGCCTCCGCCCTATTAGCGGTTCATTTTCATATCTCCTTCTGGTTGGGTCTTCTGGTTGGCGGAAGCCTTGCCTCTATCTTCGGTCTTCTTCTCGGAATTCCCTGTATGAAGACCAAGGACTACTACTTATCCCTTGTCACAATCGCTTTTGGCCTCATCGTCTATATCCTCCTCAACAATTTTTCATGGACAGGCGGGCCCAATGGCATCCCCAACATTCCTCCTCCCTCTCTTTTCGGTCACTCCTTCAAAGAACCATTGAGTCTCTTTGGGTATCAGCTTCCCTTCCAGTCAAATTATTACTACCTGATCTTCCTTCTGGTCGGAGGGTCTCTCTTCGTTGCCCATCGTCTTCATCATTCCCGCGTGGGGCTGACCTGGAATGCCATCCGGGAGGATGAGATTGCCGCCCGGTGTCATGGAATTGATGTGACCTGGTATAAAATATTAGCCTTCTGCATTGATGCCTTCTTCGGAGGGGTAGCAGGGACGGTGTACTCCCACTATATCGGTTTTATATCGCCTGAGAATTTTGCTTTCATCGTATCGGTGGTGGTGGTCACCATGGTCATCCTGGGAGGAATGGATAACGTCTTCGGGGTGATCATCGGAGCCATCCTTCTGACGATTCTGCCTGAGAAGTTTCGGGCCTTTGAGGATTTCCGGGTCTTGATCTACGGTCTGATCGTTGTCACGATGCTGATGTTTCGGCCTCAGGGTCTGTTTCCTCAGAAGATGAGAATCTATAAGAAATAAATTTGGTGCATCAATGCCAAATTTCAAAATCTAAATGTCAAATGAATGTCAAATTCTAAATTTTAAAATTCTTTGACATTTGAGCTTTGGATTTGATTTGGCATTTGAACTTTGGCATTCGAAATTTCAGCTATTGGCAGTGAGGTAGAAAGTCTTATGTCTTCATTGTTAGAAACCAATAAATTGACCATTCACTTCGGAGGGTTAGCCGCTGTCAATGAAGTGGATTTCACCATTGACCAGGGAGAGACAGTCGGCCTGATCGGACCGAACGGGTCAGGAAAGACGACCTTTTTCAATCTCCTCACCGGCATCTATAAGCCCACAGGAGGTGAAATCCGTTATTGTGGGAAGAATATGGTGGGACTTCCCACCTTTAAAATTGCCAAGCAGGGGGTTGCCAGGACATTTCAGAATAACAGGCTTTTTCTCAACCTGAGCGTGCTTGATAATGTCTTAATCGGGATGCATCCTCAACAGGACTCGAACTGGTTCGACGCCATCTTCCGGAGAAGTTATGTGGAGAGGGAAATCGAACAAGGCGTGGAAAAGGGATTGGAGCTTTTAAGTCAGTTCAGTGAAGGTCTGTTAACAAACTGTTACCAGCGGGCAGGAGATCTCCCCCAGGCTGACCGGAGAAAAGTGGAGATCTGCCGGGCGCTGGCCTCCAATCCAAAGCTCCTTCTTTTAGATGAGCCCTCCGCCGGGATGTCCCCCGCGGAAACCGAAGAGCTGATGGAGGACATCCGGAAGGTAAGGCAGAAGGTCGGAGAAATTGGCATCATCATTATTGAGCATGACATGGCTGTGATCCGGAAGGTAGCGGATAGGGTGATCGTTCTCAACTATGGTCGCAAGATTGCCGAAGGGACATTTCATGAGATTTCGGACAACGAGTTAGTGCTCGAAGCCTATCTGGGAAGGGAAGAGAAGGATGCTCAAGCTTGAAGGTATTTCGACGCAGTATGGGGGAGTTCCCATGCTCCGAAAGGTGAGCATGGAGATCGAGAAGGGGGAGCTTGTCTGCCTCCTCGGAAGCAATGGGGCGGGAAAGACCACTACTATGAAGACGATCCTGAGATTGGTCTCACTGGTGGAAGGCTCCATTTTTTTTGAAGGAAGGCCCATTCATTCCTGGAAGCCCCATCAGGTCGTCGGGGCAGGGATCAGTGTGGTGCCCGAAGGAAGAAGGCTCTTCCCTAAGATGACGGCGCTTGAAAATCTGAGACTGGGCGCTTTTTCGGAAAAAGATGAAGGAGAGATCCAGAAGCGGCTGGAGACCATTTATCGTTTATTTCCACGTCTACAGGAAAGGCTCAATCAGGTGGCCGGCACGATGAGCGGTGGAGAGCAGGGCATGGTCGCCATTGGCCGGGGCATGATGGGAAAGCCCAAAATCCTTCTCCTGGATGAGCCCTCCCTTGGGCTTTCCCCCATTCTGGTAGAAGAATTTGTTAAGACGATCAAGAGGATCAATGAGGAGGGAAATACGATCTTACTGATTGAGCAGAATGCAAAAAAAGCCCTTTCCATTGCCTCCAAGGGGTATGTCCTTCAGAAAGGTGAGATCGTTGTGAAAGGGAATCGGAGCGAACTTTTTCAGAGTGACCTGATCCAAAAGGCCTACCTGAGAGGGTAGAGCTCAGGGTGAAATAGGGCGAAAGAATGGAATATATCCGGCCTCAAAATCTGAAAGAGATCCTCCATTTGATGAAGCAATGGAAGAAGAAGGCCACGCTGATTGCAGGGGGGACGAATGTCATTCCGGACCTCCGGGCAAGAGCGATCCGCCCCGAGGTCTTGATCGATATCAGCCAGTTAAAAGGCCTCTCCTATATTAAAGAAGATAAAAAGAAAATCCACATTGGGGCCCTTACGACCGTTTCGGAATTGGCCTCCTCCAAAATTATTCAGAAATGGGCCCCCCTTCTTTCCGAGGCGGCCAATCAACTCGGGAACCCCCTGGTGAGAAATCGGGCGACGATTGCAGGAAATCTGGCAGATGGCTCTCCTGCGGCGGATACGGCGGTTCCGCTGCTGGCCCTGGAGGCCATCATTGTAATTCAAGGAGGGAAAGAGAAACAGGTTCCTATCCATCAGTTTTTTGTTGGACCGAATCAGACGGTATTGAAACGAGACGAGATGATTAAAGAGGTTATTGTTCCCAAATGCAACCCCAATGCAAAAACAGCCTACTTCAAGCTGGGCCTTCGGAATTCCATGGCCGTCTCAGTGGTCAGTATTGCTGTTTTGATGGAGATGGAGAAAACTTTTTGCAAAAAGGCAAGGATTGGTTGTGGAGCTGTTGCGCCCAAACCCATTCGGGCCTATCGAATCGAAGAGATGCTGGAGAATCATGAGTTAACCGAAAGACTTCTCAGAGCATGCTGTGAGACCATCGGGAAGGAAATCAGTCCGATCTCAGATATCAGAGCAAGCAAAGAGTACAGAACGGAGATGGCCTCTGTGCTTCTGAAACGGGTGATGAAACGGGTTACCCAATAACAGGGGCTCTGTTTTCGATAAACAGATCAGGGGCATAGAGCATTGCGGCAATGAAAGTATCTAAAACTTACCCATTAAAACTCAATGTCAATGGAGAATGGAAGAAGGCAGAAGTAACTCCGCGGGAGACGCTTCTTCATGTTATGAGAGAGAGACTGAGTCACACCGAAGTGAAGGAGGGATGCGGGAAGGGCGACTGTGGCGCCTGCGCTGTCCTGCTCGACGGAAAACCGGTGAATGCCTGTCTGACCCTTGCTCTCCAGGCTGACGGACAGAGGGTGGTGACGCTTAAGGGAATCGGGACACCGGATAAGCCCCATCCCCTTCAGGAGAGTTTTATAAAGAAGGGCGCGATCCAGTGTGGTTTCTGTTCCGCCGGCATGATCGTCACGGCAAAAGGTTTACTTGACAAAAACCCGAAGCCTTCGAGAGAAGAAATCGGAAAAGCGATCTCAGGAAATCTCTGCCGATGCACAGGATATAAAAAGATCATCGAAGCCATTGAAGAGGCAGCCTTGAAATTACGACGGACGAAGAACGATAGACGATGAACGAGAAAACTGAATTGAGAATCATTGGTAAGCCCATTCCTCGGCACGATGCATGGGAGAAGGCATTCGGGTTAACCTGTTATGCAGCCGATTTTTCCTTGCCGGGAATGCTTTATGGAAAGGTGCTGAGAAGCAACTATCCATCTGCAAGAATTCTCTCCGTCAATACCTCAAGGGCCGAGCGGCTCAAAGGTGTCAAAGCCGTCCTCACGGCCAAAGATGTTCCCCGAAACGAATCGGTGACCCGTTTCGGACAGACCCACGTGGTTGGGGGTGGGTTTGAAGGGCTCTACCGTGTTCTCGCAGATAGAAAAGTCCACTTCATGGGGGAGGCTGTAGCGCTCGTTGCGGCTGAGGCAGAGGAGATTGCGGAAAAGGCCCTGGAATTGATTAGAGTGGATTATGAACCGCTTCCCGGAATCTTCGATCCAATCGAGGCGATGAAACCCGATGCCCCTTTGGTCCAGGAGGGAAGACCCAATATCATCACACATTATGAGGTGGTGAAGGGTGATGTGAAGATGGGTTTCTCCGAAGCCGATATCATCGTGGAGAATACCTACCGCGTTCCCTTTGTCGATCATGCCTATCTGGAGCCGGAATCCGGCATGGCCTGGATTGATGAAGACGGAGTCATCACGATTCGAGTCTCCACACAGGTGATCGAACATTTCAGGGGTATTGCCGATGTCCTCAATCTTCCCCATAACCGGGTAAGGGTGATTGGAACTTATGTGGGCGGAGGTTTCGGCGGAAAAGAGGATATCACCGTTGAGGCGTTCCTTGCTCTTCTTACTTATAAAACAGGAAGGCCGGTGAAACTGACCTATACCCGTGAGGAGTCGATCCTCTCCCACAGCAAGCGCCATCCCTATGTGATGATTTATAAAACCGGGGCAAAAAAGGACGGACGATTAACAGCCCTTGAGGCAAAACTGGTCTCCGATGCGGGTGCCTATGTCTATCTCAGCCCGTGGGTTCTCCTTTACTCCATGGTCAATGCGGCAGGCCCCTACCGGATCCCACATGTGAAAGTGGATGGCTATACGGTCCTGACGAATAATACCTTTACAAGCGCCAATCGCGGATTCGGAGCGCCCCAGGTCTGTTTTGCCTATGAATCACAGATGGATGAATTGGCCAGGCGGACCGGATTGGAGCCTGAAAAGATTCGTATGATGAACTATCTCGAAAAGGGGGAAGCTTTAGCCACCGGGCAGATCCTTGAACGCCATGTCGCCTTGCAGGAGACTACGGAGAAAGTCATCGAGGCCCTTGAAGAGAGAACTTTGCCCTCCGGTCAGATGAGAATCGGAAGGGGAATTGCCTCCGGGATGACGAGTTATGGAAGAATGGTCTTTCTCCATGACACCTCACGCTCCCATGTCTCGATCGAAATGGATGGAAGCGTGACCATACGGGCGGGAATTCAGGACATCGGCGGCGGTCAGGCCTCCTCCCTCTGTCAGATCACGGCTGAAATTCTTGGAGTTCCAATTGAAGACATAAAGATCTATATTGCGGATACGGCGTTAACCCCGTTTGCCGGAACGACCACTGCAACCCGGCAGCTCTATATGTCCGGAAATGCAACGCTTATGGCCGCCCTTGAGGTCCGGAAGGTATTGGTTCATAAGGCAGCCGGGATGCTTGGCATTGATCCTGAGAGTCTTGACCTGGTAGACCGGGAAGTGATCGACAAAGAAGGAACTGGAAAGAGTCTTCCTCTTAAAGAGGTGGTGAGGGCCTGCGCCTCTGATGGGGTTCCACTTTATCATGTGGCCCTTTTTAAGGCTCCCTTTCGCAATATAGCTCAATTTGAGAGGATTGAGGGGCAGGTCTTCCCTGATTTTACGTTCGGTACACACGGTGCAGAGGTGGCTGTGGATGAGGAGACAGGAAGGATTCAGGTATTGAAACTCATCTCCTCTTTTGACGTGGGCAGAGCCATCAACCGTTTAAGTGTTGAAGGTCAGATCGAAGGTGGAGCAATCTACGGTATGGGCTATAGTTTGACAGAAGAGGTCATTCTGAATCAAGGGATCACCATGACCCCGTCCTTCTCGGAATACCTTCTGCCCACGTCGATGGATGTGCCGGATGTTGAGACCATTCTGATCGAATCAGGTGATGGTGTCGGCCCCTTTGGAGCAAAGGGAGTGGGAGAACCTTCGGTCTGTTCGGTTGCCCCTGCGATTGCAAATGCGGTTTTTAATGCCATTGGTGTACGGATTTATGATCTTCCGCTGACGCCGGAGAAGATCGTGAAGGCACTCAAAGAAAAGAAAGACATGGGATAGGGGTTGTCATTCCTGTCCCGTAACAAAGTACAGGATAAACTCCAGCTGGAATCCACATCTTAGAGCAACACCCATTTCTGGATTCCCGTTTGCACGGGAATGACAGAATCGGAATTTGAGGTTTGTTAAACAGTTGCAGGAAAAGGAAATGGAAAAATCTCAATATCATGCTATTGGCAAAACATCCATTCGGAAGGATGGAATCTCAAAAGTGACGGGCCATGAGATCTACACGACTGACGTCGTGCTACCCCGGATGTTTCATGCCCGTGTCCTCCGGAGTTCTTTTCCCCATGCAACGATCAAAACAATCGACACACGCGAAGCCGAGAAGCTCGGGGCTGTCTGTATTACTCCGAGAGATGTTCCAAATCTGAGATACGCGGAGCGGATCGTCACCATCCCGTCCAAGACCTTCAAGGACAGGCAGGTACTGACCCACACGCCGCGGCATGTGGGGGAGGCCATTGCCGCAGTTGCCGCCGAGACAGAAGATCTGGCGGAACAGGCTCTGAGCCTCGTCCGCGTGGAGTATGAGAGGCTCCCTGCGGTCTTTGACCCCTTTGAGGCCATGAAAGAAGGAAGTCCTCTCCTTCACCGTACAATCCTTTTCGGACAGGACGAGATCAAGGTCAAAAACAACATCGCCGCCTCCCGGGAGATTGTAGAGGGAGATATTGAGAAGGGATTCAAAGAGGCAGAGATCATTTTCGAAGAGACATTTGAGACTGGCCGGGTCTACCATGCGCAGATGGAGCCAAAGTCAGTTGTCTGCCAACCGGAAGCGGACGGGGGTATCACGGTGTGGACCACTACACAGACCATCCACAACGTTCGACAGCTTCTGGGGGAGATCTTCAATATCCCTCTAAGCAGGGTCAATGTCAAAAAGGTGGCCTTGGGGGGATCCTTCGGGTCGAGCATCCAGATGAATTCTGTTGTCCCCATCGGAGTGGCTCTTGCCTTAAAAGCAAGAAGACCCGTGAAGCTTGTTTCGAGCCGGGAAGAGGACATGTACGATCATTGCAAATATCCTTCCTGGATTCAACTAAAACTGGGGGCGAAGAGAGATGGGACGCTTGTTGCCGGCCATATGAAGGTGATTATTGATATTGGTGCCCACAATACCCAGGCCTATCCTCTTCTCGGATGCATGGCCGGGTGGTGGGTTTCCCTTTACCGCCTTCCCCATCTCAAGTTTGAGGGCAGGGCAGTCTATACGAATAAAGTCCCTGCCTGTGCGATGCAGGGCTTTGGGAACCCCCAGGTGACCTTTGCCGTCGAATCCATGATGGATATGCTAGCCGAGAGGCTGGAGATAGATCCCATCGATCTCCGTCTCAAAAACTATGTGGGCTTGGGGGAGACCTTCTGGGGGCAGGGACCCACGGTTAAGTCCATCATCCGGAGTTGCGGCGTGGAAGAGATGCTCCGGAAGGGAGCTGAACTGGTTGGCTGGAAGGATAAATTTAAGCGAGAGAAGAAGGAAGGGGTCATTCGACGGGGCATTGGCATGGCCAGAGGGTTCCACACCTCCGGAGCTGGGGCCCCAATGGCTGGAGAGGTCATTGATTATTCGGGAAGCATCGTCAAGATCAATGAGGATGGTTCAGTCGATTTCCTGACGGCCCTCATGGACCTCGGAGGAGGTACCCTCGATGCACTGGCTAAGATCGTTGCAGAGGAGCTTAAGGTCCCTCTCGACAAAGTTGGCATCTCACCTGTCGATACTCGGACAACGGTGTACGATGTCGCCACGCATGCCACAAGGGGCATCTATTGCGGAGGGGGCGCTCTCCATAAGGTAACCGGACAAGCAAAAACAAAACTGTTGGAGTTTGCCTCAAGGATTCTGCAGGCACCTCCCCATTCCTTAAAAATGGAGGTGGATGAAGAGGCTGGCCAGGGAATGGTCTATGTCGACGGTGTTCAGGGCAGGAGAATATCTGTGGGAGAGGTGGCCAAGACAGCTCAGATCAATAATTGGGGTACAATCGCTGCCGTCGACAGCCTTCGCCAGGTTAGTTGTCCTCCCTGTTTCATGGCCTACTTCATTGAGGTCGAGGTGAACACGGAGACCGGTGTCATCAAGCCAACAAAGGCCCTTGCCTATGCGGACGTGGGACAGGTGGTCAATCCGGATCTGGCCCGAGGGCAGCTGTTCGGAGGCCTCTATCGCGGATTAGGTTACGCCCTGCTGGAGGATACGCAATATGATGAGGAATCCGGGGAACTGACCAGCGGCGGCTGGATCACCGACTTCAAGATGTTGACTGCAAACGATTTGCCGGAAATGGACAACATAGAAGTCCATTTTACCGACACTTACGAACCGACAGGGCCATTCGGGGCCAAGGGGATTGGTGAGGCGGCTCTGAATCCTGTGGCTGCTGCCCTTGCCAATGCGGTTTACAACGCCATCGGAGTCCGCTTCAAGAAAATTCCTATTACCCCTGAGCGTGTTCTCGAGGCGCTGAAAGGGATGGAAAAGCGAAATGATTAATTCCCACATCCTTTCCCAGGAGTTTGAGTTCGTCGAACCTCATACCATTGGAGAAGCGGTGAAGTGGATGGCCGCCTACCGGGGGAATGCCAAGTTCATGGCCGGAGGGACGGATCTCCTCGTCCGGATGAAGATGGGCAGGGCCCGTCCGGAGGCAATCATCAACCTCTCAAAGATTCCTGCGCTCAGGTACCTGATCATCGAGCCTGGCCTGCGCATCGGCGTTCTCACCACCTTCCGGCAAATTGAGAGAAATGGATTCATCCAAAAACGCTATACGGCGCTCCATGAGGCAGCGAAGGCTGTGACCTCCATACAGATCAAGACGATGGGGACTCTCGGGGGGAACCTTTGTCATGGATCCCCTGCAGCCGATTCCGCCCCACCCCTGATTGCCTTTGGGGCAGAGGTCAGGATGATCGAGGGAGATAAAGAAAGGACTATTCCCCTTGAGGCCTTTTTTAGCGGACCTGGACAAACCCTCCTAACCCGAAAGGAATTGATGGTTGAGATCCAGGTCCCCGAGCCGAAAGCTAACACGGGGAGCGCTTTTGTGAAACTGGGCAGGGTTTCTGCCGATTTAGCCAAAGTCAGTGTGGCAGTGGTTATAGAGCGAGAAGAAGATTTTTGTCGAGATTGTAAAATGGTTATGGGTTCAGTGGCAGAGATCCCTCTGAGGACAAAAGGGGCAGAAAGAATCTTGATGGGTAGGAAGTTTAAAGAGGATCTTGTTGAAAAGGCGAGCCTCCAGGTTTCTGAAGAAATTAAACCCATTAATGATATGCGTTCAACAGCTTGGTATCGAAAAGAGGTGTCGAAAATACTTGTTCGAGATGCAATCAACCTTGCGTGGAAAAGGGCCGTTTAATTGCCCCGAAAAATATCCCACCCCCACCCTGTCCCTCCCCCCTGCCTTCGCCGAAGCGGCTTCGCGCAGGCAGGCTGAAGGGGAGGGAAAACCCTAAGTTCCTCCCCCTTCAAGGGGGAGGTCAGGAGGGGGATGGGATTAGATAGTTTACATGTTCGAACAAAATTATATAAAATATTTTACATGGAAGTGGATCAGGTAAAGCCTGTATTTTTAAGGACGACTTGTTTAGAAAGGAGTGTAGAATATGGCTGTTCATATGAAAGGGAAATCTCTGGCGAGCCTCGATCATCTCACGCGGGAAGAGATCGAGCAGATTCTCAAGGCATCGGAGCTGTTGAAGTTCCAGCTTCTAAGAGGACAGGAGCATCCCCTGCTCAAGGGGAAAACCCTGGCGATGATCTTTGAGAAACCGTCCACCCGGACCCGTGTTTCTTTTGAGGTGGGGATGTGGCAGCTCGGCGGTTATGCGCTCAACCTGAGCGCCGGCGATCTGCAATTAGGACGGGGGGAAACGATCGGAGACACAGCCAGAACCCTTTCGCGTTATGTCAATGGGATCATGGCGAGGGTCTTTTCCCATCAGACCATACTCGACCTCATTCAGAATTCAAAAGTCCCTGTGATCAATGGGCTCTCCGATTTCTCCCACCCGTGCCAGGGGCTTGCCGATCTGTTCACCGTCTATGAGAAGAAGGGGCGGCTCGACGGTCTGAAACTGGCCTATGTGGGGGACGGCAATAATGTTGCCCATTCCCTGATCGATGGCTGCTCAAAGGTGGGGATGAATATCGTCCTTGCCTGTCCGAAGGGGTATGAACCCGATTCGAAAGTGGTGGCACAGGGAAAGAAGGAGGCAAGAAAAAATGGTTCAGAAGTAAGGGTGACGGATGACCCGAAGGAAGCGGTCAAGGGAGCGGATATCATCTATACCGATGTCTGGGCGAGCATGGGAAAAGAGAAGGAGCATGCAGAGAGGGTGAAGATTTTAAAACCCTATCAGGTCAATTCAAAGTTGGTCAAGGGAGCCAAAGAGGACTATATTTTTATGCACTGTCTTCCGGCCCACCGGGGAGAAGAGGTGACAGACGAGGTGGCCGATTCAAAGAACAGCGTTATCTTCGATCAGGCGGAGAACAGATTGCATACCCAGAAGGCGTTGATGGCGCTAATTATGTAATTCCCCTTAACTTCTCAGTTTCCAGTGTTTTTATCCCCCTTTGGCAAAGGGGGATTTTAAAATTATGCTTGGAAAATCTCCACTTGCCCCTCTTTTCCAAAGAGGGGTGTAAGAGTACAATTCCCCTTACCCTTCCCCATTCCCTCGAGGGGAGAGGGGGCGGAGACAAAATTGAAAAAGCAGATCACATTGACTGTTAACGGCGTGAAGAGGGAACTTTTTGTTGCTTCCAATGAGCTCCTTCTCAATGTCTTGCGGGATCATCTGGAATTGACAGGGGCAAAATATGGGTGCGGTATCGGAGAGTGCGGTTCCTGCACGGTTCTCCTCGATGGCGAACCGATTCTCGCATGCCTGACCTTGGCCATGGCTGTGGATGGAAGCGATGTGGTCACCATTGAGGGCATTTCCGGATCTGATGGGAGGCTCCATCCGGTTCAGGAATCTTTTCTGAATCACGGAGCTGTTCAATGCGGGTTTTGCACGCCCGGGTTGATTCTGACGGGAAAGGCGCTCCTGGACGAAAACCCTCAACCCACAGAAGGGGAGATTAGGGAGTATATACGGGGCAACTTATGCCGTTGCACAGGATACACACAGATTGTAAAAGCTATTAAGGATAGTTCCGTAAAGGGTAAGGCGTAAAGGGTGAGGAGTATGGAAAAGAAATATGACATTCTGTTTCAGAAGGGCCTGGTTGTTTCAGGTTCGGGAATCCGCAAGGCTGATGTTGCGGTAAAGGGAGAAAAGATTGCCAGGGTCGAGCCTGGATTAAAAAAGGAGGAGGCGGGCCGGATCATCGATGCCTCGGGTAAATATGTGATGCCGGGCGTAATCGATGTTCATGTCCATCCCGTTTATGAAGATGATATGGGAGGTCTTTCCCTGACAGCAGCCCATGGAGGGGTGACAACCCTTATCCATTTTGCCTATGCGAAACCCGGAATGAAGCTGATCGATACAATCAAGCAGTATCAGGAAGAGGGCTCAAAGAAATCGTGTCTCGATTTTGGAATCCACGGGACATTGTTCGATCCTGCCTCTCAAATTGAAGAAATCCCGAGGGCCTTCGATCTCGGCGTCTCTTCGTTCAAGATGTTCATGGCCTATGCGAAACTGAAATGGATGACGGATGATTATCATCTTGCTGCCGCTATGGACCTGATCGCAGAGTGTGGCGGCATGGCCATGGTCCACGCAGAGAATGGTCTGGTGACCGACTATCTGGAGGACCGTTCTTTGAAGAGGGGAGAGGATCAGAGGAGAGTTTTTCTGATGACGAGGCCCGACCGCCTGGAAGCTGAGGCAATTTTCAGAGCCATAACGATTGCAGCCGTTACACGCTGTCCGCTCTATATTGTCCATCTCAGCACGGCAAAGGGCGTTCTCCCTCTTCAACAGGCAAAGGCAGAGGGGCAGGCCGTCTATGTTGAGACATGCCCTCAATATCTGACGATGACCGACACCAAGCTTCAGAGGTTGGGTCCCCTGGCTAAAATCGGGCCTCCACTTCGAACCGAGAAAGACCGGGTTGCCCTGTGGAAGGCCATTCAGGAAGGAATTGTCGATACCGTGGCAAGCGACCATGCACCCAAGGCGAAGAAGTTGGGGGATCCTTTCTTCGAATCTCCCTTTGGCTCACCCCAGACAGAAACCATGTTCACTGTCACTTACGACGAAGGTGTCAATAAAGGAAAGATTAAACCGGAGCGGTGCGTTCAACTCTTTTCGGAGAATCCTGCCAGGATCTTTGGCCTCTACCCGAAGAAGGGGACGATTCGGCAAGGGTCGGACGCTGATTTATTTATTTTCGACCCGGAAAAGTTCCATATGCTCCAGCAGCAGACCCAGCACTCCGGAGCTCATTACACGCTTTATGAAGGAAGAAGATGCAAAGGGAAGCCTGTTTTGGTCATGCAAAGGGGAAAAATATTGGTCGAGAATGGAGAAACCAGAGCCAGACCCGGAGACGGGAAGTTTCAGCCGACAAAGATTATTAAGGGAAAGTTATAAATCCAAATTTCAAAGTTCAAATGACAAATGAATATCAAATGAGGGATTAAGATTCTGAAACGAGTTGAGAATGACGTTGTTGTCATGCCGAACTTGTTTCGGCATCCGGTTTGAGCTTTACCGTTAAGCGTAAATTATAAGGAGGTTTAAAATGGCCAGTCTTAAAGGAAAAGATATTCTTCATGGAAATCAATTTTCGAAGAAAGATGTCGAAGCGATCATGAAGGTGGCATCAGCGTTTGAAAAAGAGTTAAAAAAGAAAGGCAGTTTCTCCCTGCTCAAGGGAAAACTTCTTGCGACTCTTTTTTTCGAACCCAGCACGCGCACTCGGCTCTCTTTTGAGGCGGCCATGCAGAGACTCGGGGGCGGTGTGATCAGCATGGGCTCGGTGGAGAGTTCATCGGTCGCAAAGGGTGAAACTCTGGTCGATACCACAAGGACCGTCTCTCAATATGCCGATGTGATTGTGCTGCGCCATCCGCGAACTTGGTCAGCAAGAGAAGCTGCAGATGCAACGCCGGTCCCTGTGATCAATGCTGGAGACGGGGCAGGTCAGCATCCCACGCAGGCGCTCCTCGATGTCTATACCATCTCTAAAGAACTGGGGACCCTTAAAAACCTGACGGTTTCGTTGGTGGGGGATCTTAAGCACGGGAGAACGGTTCATGCCTTGGTTGAGGTTTTATCCCTTTTCCGGGCCAAACTCTATTTTGTCTCACCGGGTCTCCTTCGAATGCCGGAGGAGATTACTGCGAATTTAAAAGAGAAGGGAATAAAAATCATTGAAACCGAGGACATGATGGAGGCAGCCAATGCAAGCGATTTGGTCTATATGACACGGGTTCAAAAAGAGAGATTTGCTGACCTTTCTGAGTATGAGAGGGTCAAAGGAAGCCTGATCATAGATGGAGGGTTCCTCAAGAGCTTGAAGAAGAAAATTACAATACTACATCCCTTCCCAAGGGTGGATGAGATTCACCCTGATGTGGATACTTATCCTGGGGCTGCCTATTTCAGACAGATAAGGAATGGAGTCTTTATCAGGATGGCCCTGCTGGCCATGATTTTCGGCAAACGATAAAAACAACAAATTACCCTCTCCCTTGATGCCTGCCTGCACGAAGCGTTTCGGCGAAGGCAGGGGAGAGGGTGGGGTGAGGGTGAAACTACACCGATTAGAATAGGTCAACCTATGAATTCTTTAGCGGTTCTCGCCATTGGCGGAAACTCTTTAATCAAGGATAAGGACCACATCGCGCTCTCCTCCCAGTATGAAGCGATCCAGGAAACCTCGAAATTTATTGCTGAACTGATTGCTGAGGGCCAGAGATTGATCATCACTCATGGGAATGGTCCCCAGGTAGGTTTTATTTACAGAAGAGGGGAGCTTGCCCGGCATGAACTCCCCCTGATCCCTCTCGACATCTGTGGAGCTGACACACAGGGGGCAATCGGGTATATGATTCAAATGGCCCTTCTGAACGAGTTCCGTAAGTTAAGCGTCGAGAAGAAGGTGGCTGCAGTGGTGACCAAGGTTATTGTGGACAGGGACGACCCGTCCTTTCAACATCCCTCAAAACCGATCGGCTCCTTCATGTCGGAGGAAGAAGCGACCCTCCACAGGAAAGAAGCGGGGTGGCAAGTCATGGAAGATGCCGGTCGGGGTTTCAGACGTGTCGTTCCTTCCCCCATCCCGATAGAGATCGTCGAACTGGATGTGGTCAGGTTACTAGTGGAAGACGGCTATATTGTTATCGCTGCCGGTGGAGGCGGGATCCCCGTGATCCGGAATGAGCAGGGCGACCTGGAAGGCGTTGAAGCCGTGATTGACAAAGATATGGGGTCCTCACTCCTGGCAAGAAACCTTGGGGCAGACACCTTTATCATTTCGACGTCTGTCGATGCTGTCTATTTGAACTTTGGCCAGGTGGATCAAAAGCCTCTCCGTCGTGTTTCCCTCTCTGAGATAAAGAAATATCTAAAAGAAGGACATTTCAAGCCCGGTTCAATGAGACCAAAGATCGAAGCCATCATCCAGTTTCTCGAAGGAGGGGGTGAAAAGGCGATTATTACCTCTCCAGAAAACCTTCTGAAGGCGGTCAAAGGAGAAGCCGGAACAACCCTTACAGCGTAATTGTAACCCCTCAGTTACTTGTCCAAGTAATACAAATGTACCTTTATACCCCTCTTTGGCAAAGAGGGGTAACCTGCCTGCGCGAAGCCGCTCCGGCGTAGGCAGGGGGGAGATTTTCCAAGCATAATTTCAAAAATCCACCTCGTCCCATAAGTCGGGGGGCTGGACACAAGGAGGGAACGTACGACTGGTGCAATTGAGGTTTTGGCATACCCCACCCCCACCCCCACCCCAACCCTCCCCCTGAAGGGGAGGGTAATCGCTATGGTCCTCCTAATGAAAGGGAAGGTAATCCCCACGTTCCTCCCCCTTCAAGGGGGAGGTCAGGAGGGGGATGGGGAATCTATCAGAGTGCCCCTTGTGTCCAGCGCCCCTATTTATGGGTAAGGATCAGTTTTCCAAAGGGGGATAAAAACAACTATAACTGAGGGGTTACGAGTAATTCATAAATCCTATTGACATCCGACACAAATCTGTATAAAAGTAGTAACAAACATTTTTGGAGGGCTTATGATCCTGGGGATCGAAGAGATTGAGAAGAAGGTCTGGGAGGAGGAGAAGCTCTTCCTGACGAAACAGGTCGGAATCCTCTTAATCAAAAACGATGCCATTAAATTCGGGGACTATACCCTGGCCTCGGGAAAGAAGAGTCCTTATTATATCGATTTGAGATTGACCATCTCCAGCCCGATTACGATGGACTGGATCGCCAACTCCCTGACGAGGATCGTTGTCAATGAGATCGGTAAGGGTAAGATTGATAAGATATTGGGAGTGCCTACTGCAGGGGTTCCGTTTGCCACGATGGTCAGCCAGAAATTAGGCATCCCTCTCATTTACTACCGCCAGGCACGGAAGGAGCACGGCGTCAGAAAGAAGATCGAGGGCACTCTGGACCGGAACGACCGGGTCCTCATCGTGGATGATCTTATCACAACAGGCGAGAGCGTCATTGAGGCGGCAGAAGTGGTTAGAGATCAGGGCGGGGTAGTCAATGAACTCGTCGTTTTATTGGACCGTGAGCAAGGAGGAAGGGAAAGGCTCAGGGCTTCCCGCATTGAGCCCCACGTCCTGTTTAAAATATCGGATGCAATGGATTGGCTTCACAGAGTCGGTTTGATAGGAGATAAAATCCACGAAACAGTAAAAGAATATATCGATGGTGAAAGCAAGGCTTCCCGGGTCTCACCTGCTTAAGATTAAACCCCGCCATCATGCTCAACCTAACCCTAAAGAAAATATTTTAAATTTTCCCGCCCTATGGGTGGGAAAATTTGTTCGGTCACCTGGTAAACTCAATGGGTTGGGAACAGGCATTTCCTCCTGCATTGTAATCATATACCATTCGCGCACCGTAGTCCGCACCAACCATCATGATTCCCAGCAAGAGCAGAAGAATGAAGAGGAAGACGGCCCTGCCTTTATTCGGAAAAGGCCGTGAAACCGCAGCCCATGCGGCTAAGATAATGCTTATCCCCAGTGTTGAAATCATGACTTTCTTGTGAGGTTCCAGGAGATGCTCCCGCACCGAGCGCGCAATCATCACTCCTTCCCCGCCATAGAGGCCGGTTGCCACCGCAACGACGGCAGAAATCGTTCCAAGGATCAGAAGCGAAAAGGCTGTTCTTGCCATTGGATCGCTTCGCAAACCCAACGCCAACCCATAGAAGAGTGCAGCGCCCACCCAAAATGCGATAGGGAAATGAATCACCAGAGGGTGGATGTTTTGAAGGTGCCGCACTCCTGGAAGAAAGTTCTCTAAGATCATCTCACTTAATCGATTCAATGGTTAAGAACTGACTTCCGCCAGTGGCATAGGTCTTGCCAGTGATGGTGACTTTGCGTGCCATCTTGTCAATAACGGTCTTGGGAAGCGGAGACCTGTCTTTATTGGGTAACAGAACGTAAACTTTGTTTGTTCCATCCTCGAGCAACCCTGCGGGTATGCCCTTCTGGACGCATTCAATCCCGCATTGCCGATGGCTCTCGCCTTTTGCTCCCATGAGAGCATAGCAGTAGGTCTCGATGATTTCGCCGGTGACCGTTACCGTCTCGGCCGCATAGATAGGTAAAACACCCAAAACCGCCATACAAGCGACCAAAGTTCCGAGAATGATCATTTTCCTCATAGTCTTTTCTCCTTTCTTAGTTTTGCAGCGTGATCTTTCTGCTTCTTCCATTTCCGCCTGGTCGATGCTTCCTATAATCTTTCGCATCACCCCCTTTCCATTAGGAAATAAAAGTGTCAGTGTCAGTGTAAGTGTCAGTAAGTAATTGGAAACTTCAAACCGAATAATAGGTCAGGCATCCTGCCTGACACCGAGGCAGGATGCCTCGGCTATTAATCTATTTTCATGGTACGAAAGCGCCCTCCGGGCATGGACCATTGATTTAAGTATATCACCTGATTCAAAAAAATAAATAGGGTCTTCCCGGTAAATATCAACGGAAAAGACTGTATTTCGAGGCGGTTCTGCATGAAAAGATTGAAAGGAAGAGGTATCTGTTACCTAAATTGAGCGATTCTTTTTGAAATTTATTGTAGGCGAAGGCTTTAGCCTGCGTTTTTTTCTCACCGATTGGGTGATTCGTAGGGCAAGTCTTCAGCCTTGCATGAGAGGCAACTCTAAAGGGCTGCCCTACGATTAAATTTATAAAAATAGCTCCATTTAGGTGTCAGGAGATCAGATTTTCGAGGGGGTTGATTCCACATGAGGGTAGTTAAAAATTCTACTCTAACTCCATCTGGAATGGATAAGGGTAATCGCCTGAAAAACAGGCGTAACAGAAATTTTCCTCCTCACCTTTGACACATTTTTTCAATCCTTCGATACTCAGGTAACTTAAAGAAGTGGCGTGGATAAATTTCCGAATCTCACTGACCTGATGGGAGGAGGCGATCAATTCAGATTTCTTAGGGGTATCAATACCGAAGAAGCAGGAACCGGTGATAGGCGGAGAACTGATCCGGACATGGACCTCCCTGGCGCCAGCGTTTCGTAACATCTTGACAATCTTCCGGCTGGTTGTGGCGCGCACAATGGAGTCGTCCACAATGACAACCTTCCTCCCCTTCAATAATTCCCTGACAGGATTCAGTTTAATCTTCACGCCAAAATGGCGGATCCGCTGTTCTGGCTCGATGAAGGTCCTTCCCACATAGTGGTTTCTGATCATCCCCAGTTCAAGGGGAAGATCGGATTGAGCCGCATAACCCAGTGTGGCGGGAAATCCGGAATCCGGAATAGGGACGGCTATGTCCGCCCCTGCCGGCGATTCTTTGGAAAGCTGGACGCCGAAGGATTTTCTCATCTCATAGACATTATGGTTGAAGATGAAGCTGTCCGGACGGGCGAAATAGATGAACTCAAAGATGCATTGATGAGGCTGCTTCCGGGGAAAGGGTTTAAAAGATTTGATCCCCTTCCCATTGATGAGGAGGATTTCTCCGGGTTCAATCTCTCTTATAAATTTTGCGCCGATAAGGTCGAAGGCGCAGGTCTCCGAAGCAACCACTGGCGCATCCTTGAGAGAGCCGAGGACCAGCGGCCTGAAACCGAGGGGATCTCTCGCGGCCACCATCTCTTTCTCGGTGAGAAAAAGCAGGGAATAAGCCCCCTCGACCTGCCTGAGGGCGTGGATGGTCCGTTCCAAAAATGTTTTCTCCTTCGAACGGGCAATGAGATGAACAATGACCTCCGTATCCATATTCGACTGAAAGATGGACCCCCTGGACTCCAGTTCGCTCCTGATCAGAAAGGCATTGGTCAGATTGCCATTATGGGCGATCGATATCATCCCGTTCGCATAGTCCACCATAAAAGGCTGGGCATTCTTCAGTTCACTTGACCCGGCAGTGGAATACCGGACATGGCCTATTGCGTTTCTTCCGGGAAGCTTTTTCAGGATATCCCGTGAAAAAACCTCAGAGACCAGCCCCATCTGCCTATAGTGGTGGAGCTGTTTTCCATCGGAAGAGACGATCCCAGCGCTCTCCTGGCCACGGTGCTGAAGGGCATATAGGCCTAAATAAGCGTGGTTGGATGCTTCTGTATGATCATAGATCCCAAAGATGCCGCACATCTCGGTTTACCTCCCGATAACCAATCAAAAAGCAAATACGCATAGCGTTTATGATTTTATTTACAATTAATTTATTATAAATATCGAATAGTTATAAATAAATATTAAAGTAATTAATGAAGTTATGAAATGATTGCTGTCAGTTCATAATAAGACATCAGCGTGTATTGATGAAGTAAATTGAAGAAATATAAATATAGAGCGGACACAAGGGATTTATAATTGATTTATAGCAGGTTGTCAAAGAAAGATCATTCTCTCTCTGATAAACAAATGGGACCTCGCCTCTTTTGACTTTGATAAGAGGTTCTGATAAGCTTCCTTCACGTGTTTCTAACGGCGTAAAAAAACCCTATGTTAAAAAAAAAGAAAGTCCAATCCCAAACTATCCCTAAGAGGATAAAAAACGAAGACAAACCTGAAGAGAAAAATTCTTTATCCTTACATCGTCATGCTTTCAGGGGTTTAATCAGTTTATTTCTTTTTTTAGCGATCTTTGCTGCCTACGAGCAAGTACGAAACAATGGGTTCATCAATTTTGATGATGATGTTTATATTACCAATAACCTTGATGTGCAGGCCGGACTGACTCTCAAGAGTGTATGCTGGGCTTTCACCACAACGGGAGCCGCCAATTGGCATCCATTGACATGGATATCCCACATGCTGGACTATGAGCTCTACGGGTTGAAGCCAGGCGGGCATCATATGACCAATTTGCTGATTCATATCGTCAATAGCCTTTTGCTTTTTTTAGTTCTTAATCGGATGACAGGGGCGCTCTGGAAGAGCGGCTTTGTTGCCGCCCTTTTCGCATTGCATCCCCTCAATGTAGAGTCCGTTGCATGGCTGGCAGAACGCAAAAATCTTCTATGCACTCTATTTTTGATGTTAACGATGTGGACATACGTTCGTTACGTTGAGCGACCAAGGCTCGGTAGATATCTGCTGGTCATCCTTTCCTTCGCCCTGGGCCTTTTGTCGAAACCAATGCTCGTCACCATGCCTTTTGCCTTGCTTTTACTCGACTATTGGCCTTTAAACCGATTTCAATCTGGATATTCAAATGGCCCTGATCATTTGCATCCCTCCAACCCAAGGAAATCAAAAGCTCCCCAATCATCCCCTTTTAAACTTATCTTGGAAAAAGTCCCCTTTTTTGCTCTATCAATCGGTTCAAGCTTTTTGACTATTTTGGCCGCCCAAAAAAGCGGAACGATCGGATCTCTGGAATTATATCCTCTGGAAGTCAGAATCGCTAACATCCTCACATCTTATGCCAAATATATCTGGAAAATGATCTGGCCCCACCGCCTGGCAGTCTTATATCCCTATCCTACAACCGTACCTGCGGGGGAGGTCATCGGAGCTCTCCTTTTGCTTATCTGTATATCGATTCTGGTGATTCGCGTAGCACGGAGCCGCCCTTATCTTGTGTTAGGATGGTTCTGGTATCTTGGAACTCTTGTGCCTGTGATCGGTCTGGTACAGGCAGGGGTTCAGAGTATGGCTGACCGGTATAACTATATACCGCTCATTGGTCTATTTATCATGATTACCGGGGGTGTTTCTGATATTTTAGGGAGATGGCGTTACCGAAAGATCGTGCTTGCGGTATCAATAAGCCTGCTCCTTTCAATCTTAATGATCGTGACAAGGATACAAGTGTCCCATTGGAAAAGCAGCATTACCCTCTTTGAACATTCATTGAAAGTGACTTCAGATAACTCCCGAATTCACAACAACCTGGGAATGACCCTTGTCCAACAGGGAAAGATTCAAGAGGCCATTGCTCATTACACGGAAGCCTTGCGGATCGACCCCTATTTTGCCATAGCGCACTACAACATCGGGGTGGCCTTAACGGAACAGGGGAATATACAGGAGGCCATCGCCCATTACAACGAGGCATTAAAAATCAATCCAAACTATGCGGTTGCGCATAATAAACTGGGGATGATCTTGGTCCGCCAGGGGAAAAACCAGGAGGCTTTTCTTCATTTCACCGAAGCTCTTCGAATCAAACCAGGCCATGCAGAGATTTATATCAATATAGGGGGTTCTCTCGTAGCGCAGGGGAAAATTGAGGAAGCCATTGCCTATTATCACGAGGCCCTTCGTATCAAACCCGACCATTTCGGAGCACGCTATAACCTTGGAAACGCACTTGCCTCACAAGGAAAAATACATGAAGCGATCATCCACTTTATGAAGTGCCTGCAAATAAAACCCGATCTTGCAGATGCCCATTTTAGCCTGGGGAAGGCGTATTTAATCATTGGGGATCGGCGTTCAGCCCTTGAGGAATACCAAACCCTTAAAAAGATCAACCCAGATTTAGCTGATATCTTGTCCCGCGAGATGACTCTTGTTGAAAAAAAACGTTAAAAAAAAAAGTTCTTCCGGCTTTTGTGTGGGTACTTTCCCCTTCTTAAAAATATTCCTCCCCTAAGTTAAAACTGATCCTTACCCATAAATAGGGGCGCTGGACACAATGAGGGAATGTACGACTGATGTAATTGAGGCTTTGGCATACCCGACCCCCACCCCGACCCTCCCCTCTCCAAGCCAGAGGCTCTCAGAGCCGGAAGCCTGAAAGGGAGGGTAATCGTCACGCGCTTCGCGTGATTCCTCCCCCTTCAAGGGGGAGGGTAGGCCGCCGGCTCTGAGAGAGTGGGATGGGGTATCTGTCGGAGTGCTCCTTAAGAAAGGCGAGGGTGACGTTGGGGTAAATACAAATTACTTGCCCCAGGCCTCCAACTCTTTCATCTCCTCCAGTCTGGCCATCCGGTTTAGCGACGACGTCCTCATCCGCAGAAAGCGCACTACCGAGGCCCTCGTGACCCCAACTTCCGTAGCGTCCCGCTTGTCTTGGCATAGCGCAATTTACTCCTTTCCTTACCCCATGTGAAACTTTATGTCTCTTGTTATTTCTCTTTGCACTATCTTTCTTATGGTCGACTCGCTTGGGTCATTTTGTTGACGTGTGCGCGAGTTTCCACATCCATAGGCTTAATCCACCCAAGAAAACAAAAACGATTACGCTTGGCCACAACGGCATCTCAAACCCTGCGACGAGTATCTGAGGTCGTATAAAAAGTCGTGCCAATTGTGCTAAGGATATCAGGCCAAATACAACGCTTGCGACTCGCAACCCTATGATTTGTGAGTTCATGTCTGACTCCTTCGTAATCCATATGGAATCGTTGCCGAATGAAAAAGCTAAGAGGTGCGGCGGCTTTTTACCGTTTCCCTCTTGATCGACATCGACTTGTTCTATCCCAGTCGCCCCTTCCAGTAACCTGGTCATCGATGAAGATGAGCTAATGCAATAATGCGAAGACTGTGAGATTTAATCTGGCAGATCAATCCGTATGGAAACCTGTTGACTAAGCAACGACGGGAGTTTTCTGACATTACCGACCATGCATCCGGATACTAAATGATTCGAGCAATGGTCGCATAGACTTCTTCAACAAACTCAAGACCAAGCCCCGCTTGGCTCTGTTCATAGAAGTTCACAGCGCCATCGAATTCTTCCTTGGCCTCTGGGTGAAAATAGTATCTCATCGTCGGTACTTCTTGCGAATATCCAAAAACACTTTTTCGCCAGAAACCAGTTTTACCTTGCGTCTCTCAATTTGGGCAATACGCCGTTCAGCCTCTTCAGCCCAAAGGCGATCCACCTCTGGCTGCGTAGGCAGGTTTAGACTTGTAAGTAGCTGCTCTACTAAACTCACCCTGGCATCTGTTGGAAGCAGCAGCACGTCATCAATGATTTTCTTTGCTACAGTAGGCATATTGACATCCTCCATTCATACATATTGAAGCACATTTCATTACAAGAAGCAAAATTCTCTTGTAGTATATCTTGGGGATCACGGGGAGCCGGATTTATCGGAGATCCGGTGGAGCCGTTTGGTGCAGGACCTGCTCTTGCACCCGATCAGAAACGAAGTCGGAACGACTGCCAACTGGTAAAAGGCTCTTTTTCTATTAAAACGAAAATCAATTACTTTTTCGTCTTGGATTTCTTTTTCCTATTGACAACGGGAGGCCTTATAAGTGTTAGGCCTCCGTAATCCTCTCCATTCCATAAACTCAATAATCAAGTCTGACCCCATATCTGTTCTTGATCTTTTGGAACCTTGTGACAATCGGCAGTGCGCAGGCGGTTTGCACAGGAGCGGTGTTCAATGATGTGAACGTATTGACAGCGGGAGAGTTTTTCTGTGACTTCATTGAGAGGTTTCGGGGTTTGGGGATCACGGGCGGGTGTGTGGGCGACGATCCGTTGACTCCGCAGAACGAGGCTCAATATTGCCCGGGCGATAATGTGACGCGATCGCAGATAGCGGTCTTTGTGACCCGTGCGATTGAGAAGGTGCCAGCTGGACCACAGGGTCCAGGAGGCCCACAGGGACCCGTAGGACCAGCGGGCCCACCGGGGCCATCAGGTGCGCCGGAGCTATACTTGGCACGAGCTACCGCATGGGTCCCCTGGGGACAGACATTGGGTGA
>Ga0154725_1162_pt1 | contig 63121 bp, 61 predicted proteins | sample Rifle2008BG16ft_FD_105733 | JGI IMG/M metagenome (GOLD analysis project Ga0154725, IMG submission 105733) | Deltaproteobacteria bacterium RBG_16_49_23 | reverse complement strand
CCGCCCATCGTTTTAAAACACCCTACCCAAGGGGGGTAAAAAACAGCTCTTCTTAGGGGGAGACGTATCGGAGTATATCCGGGCCAATATTATGACCAAGAAACAGGACTTCACTATAACTACTTCCGCTATTACAACCCCCAAACAGGTAGATACATCACCCCCGATCCAATTGGGTTGGAGGGTGGTCCAACCCATGCATATAAGATTCAGGGGTAGAGCAATGCATCAGAGTGATAAGGGGCTACCCAAAACATCGACATGTTGATTTGGAGGGCTAAACCAATGCCATCAAGAATAAAACATGGACTACTAATAAGTATTGCGGTTCTCAATCTGTTCTTTGGATCGGCTATAATCTCTTTTGCCGAGACAGTCAATTACGTCTATGACGAACTGAACCGTCTGAAACGGGTGGAATACGGGAATGGAGTGGTCATAGAGTACGAGTATGATAAGGCGGGGAACCGGCTGGAGAAAATGTCCGGGGTAGGAAGCGACACTACTCCCCCTGTCGGGACAGTCACTATTAATGGAGGGGCAGCTTTCACGAACACTACAGGCGTTACCCTGACCCTCACGTGCAGTGATGCTGGCTGGGGCTGCGCCTACATGCAATTTTCAAACGACGGCACCACCTACTCATCGCCGGAATGGTATGCCACACCGAAGGCCTGGACCCTGACTCCGGGTGACGGTTCCAAGACCGTTTGGGCCCGGTTCAGGGACGGGGCGGGCAACTGGTCGTCCGATCCTCCTCCCAGTGATTCGATCATCCTGGATACGATTACCCCCGTGACTACTCCTTCGCCTCCAGGAGGAACCTACAGCACCGCTCAGTCCGTCACCCTGACCTGCAACGACGGCACAGGTTCAGGATGCGACAAAATTTACTATACCACTGACGGAACAACCCCCACCACCTCATCGCCTGTCTATTCATCCCCTATCAGCATCTCGGTAGACACCATGCTGAAGTTCTTTGCAAGGGACCTTGCAGGCAATAACGAAAGTATGAAGACCCAGATCTACACCATCGACACCATAGCTCCTGTCACTACTGCCTCGCCGCCAGGAGGATATTGGAACTACAACACAACCGTGCAAGTCTCGTTGTCTTGTAGTGACGGAGCCGGTTCAGGTTGCGACAGAATCTACTACACGACCGATGGGACAACACCTACCACAGCGTCACCTGTCTATTCATCCCCTATAAATATCTCGGTAACGACCACGCTCAGATTCTTCGCGAGGGACTTTGCCGGCAACAGCGAAGTTATACGCACCGAGGTCTATAACATCGGGCCTGTAAGAATTGGAACCACAAACTATAATACGATTCAGGCGGCTTATAATGCAGCGGTGAATGGGAATGTTATCAAATGCAGAGACTTAACATTGGTCGAAAGCCTGACGGTTAACCGGAATATCATCGTTACCCTGGAGGGCGGATATAACTCGGATTTCACATCGAACTATGGAATCATGACGACCCTGAGAGGGATGATAACGACAACGGCTGGCGGAGGAACGATTACGATCAAGAATTTTACCCTTTCACAATAAATAAAGGAGGAAGAGGAGATGAGAAAGATAATATTGTGTTTGGTTTTAGTCTGTGTGTTTATCGGAGGAAGCCTCTTTGCGGCGGACGGAGACCTCAAGGTAAATGGGAGTGTTGGGATCGGGATAGACCCTACCACCTACAAATTGGACGTAAACGGGACCTCGGCTCTCCGTGGTAACGTTGGAATCGGGACAACCCCCAGCACCTATAACCTGGATGTAAACGGCACATCGGCTCTTCGTGGCACGGTCTGGACTTCAGGGCCAAATATAGAGGTTTGCGGCCTTTCAACAGGGAACAACTACGCTTATATTGATTTCCGGGGGGACGACACTTACACTGATTACGGCTTGAGACTGCTCAGGGGAAACGGGGGACCCAATACCTCGTCGGAGCTTTCACATCGGGGCATAGGTGCGCTTGTTATCCAGACAGTGGACTCTGCACCTCTCAATTTCAGAACTGCTTCTGCTGACAGGGTAGCAATTACTTCTTCCGGCAACGTGGGGATTGGGACCACGGCTCCTGCTAAAAAACTCCATGTCATTGACCCTACCGGCACCTGGGCGCTTCGTGCCACCCGTCAGGGGACGGGTACGACTGGATTTGGCGGGGCAGCGGAATTGGTGCTTCATACTTCAGATGATATGCAAGATGGCTTCGGGCCCGGGTTAATGCTTTCAATCCAGGATAACGGTGCAGGTCCGAACTATATCGGGGGGGTGTATGCGACGAGGGAAGGTAGCGACACCTCGGGTAAATTGCACTTTCTGACCAGAAACGGGGCTGATTGGAACTCGAGAATGGCAATCGATAAGCGCGGCTATGTTGGTGTGGGGACAGGTACCCCTGCTAACATTTTATCCGTTCTGCAATACTCGGCTACCGACCCGGTAGCTGATTCCTGGACCGCCTATCCCTGTGATCGGACGACCAAGGACGTAATCCGTACCCTCCCGAATCAGTCCGGGGCATTGGACCGGCTTCTTGCAGTTGACCTTTATGAATGGAAACGCAAACCCCTTGTCTCCGATGAAGAAATCAAGACCGATGTGGAGAAGGTTATGACTCCGGATGAGCTGGAAAGAAGAAGACAGGATCTCTCGGCGGAGAAATCCAAACTGCCGAAGTTTCAGGCCATACGTGTGGGTGTGATGCTTGATGATCCGAATATTCCGGATGAGATTGTATCTCTGGACGGAGCCGGAAAAAAGGGGCTCGATCTTGTAGGCTATATCGGCTTGCTTCATGCCACCATAAAGGAGTTGGCGCTGAGGGTTCAGGAATTAGAAAAGAGATAGTATGTTGTCCGGGAAAATGAGAATAACCTCGCGCTCACAGAACATATAAAGTAGTTCAACAATATTAAAAATACTATGCGACTGCGGATCTAAGCCCGTAGAATTTCAGTTATATGAACTGGGCTAGCTCATGCTGTTTATCCTGGTCCGCATAATCTACGACCGTCTGCTTCTCAAAATCACCAACACTCCTGCCCCGGCTGCCTATCGCTTATGGGAACGATGCCGATTCTGAAATTGGGTTATTTTTACGCTTTCCCTTTTGCAATCTTGGGACGGAAAACATACAATTAGAAACCATGGAACCCATCATCGTCATCGGAGGCGGGCTGGCAGGCTGCGAAGCGGCATGGCAGATCGCTAGGAGGGGAGTGAAGGTCCTCCTCTTTGAAATGAAACCGAAGATCTACTCCTCTGCCCATCGTTCCCCGTTTCTTGCGGAGCTGGTCTGCAGTAACTCATTGAAATCAGGAGATTGGTGTTAGGCAACAGAAATACGGTATTTTCTCTTTCTCCCTTTAACAGGATTCTTTTCCTTACGTCTCTAAATTGGTAATCTGTAGTGAGAATTCGTTTTTGCGCTAGGCGGCTTTTCCATACTCAATGAAATCCATAACCAGACCATCCCGTCTGAAAGAAAAATAGGTCTCAACGTTCAACAAAGACTCTGGCGGATTCAGTGAGGAAGTCGGGGGGTGATCCCGAAATCATTAGATAGAATTCGATAGAACCTGATCCTGAAATAAATTCAGGATGACATTACTTGTTTCAGGGTAAGATTCAGTGCTTGGTACAGGATGGTCAAGGCCAGTGCGGAAAATCGCGCCATCGCAATCCGAAAACAAATCTTTGTCGGTTCATACGTTTCATCAAGGTCGATTTCAATACCAAAACAAAAAGATCAAACGAAGACTTTGGAATCAAATAGAGGCTCTCGCTTTTCAAATTGCCACCTCAAAGGCAATCTTCTCATATTCAACATGAGGAATTTTCTTATCCTTGGTTTCCGTTATTTCCACAAGCCCGAGTTCTTCCAGGTATGCAAGGTCTTGTAAGACATTCCTGATATCCCTGTGGACCATTTTTGCGAGTTCATAAATTGAAGCCGGTTTCTTATCTTTAACAGCCTTTAATAAATCGAGACGCTTTTCGGTAAGAACCTTTCGCATCTCCTTAAGATTACTAAAATAGATCGCCGTCTTCTTTTGGACGCGTTCGCCTCGTGAAAGCCTGTTAAATACATCGCCTGCCTCTTTCAAGGCGTTATCGAGACTTCTTATTTCTATTTTGACACGTTTAATTTTCATCCCATTCGCCTCCTCTCAGTTCTCGCAAGTCTCTTTTAAAATCTCTCAACAAATCCTGCATGCTGTTAAATTTATAAGGTTCTTCCTTGTCCCGATAATGTCTGTGGTCGCCCTTACCTTCTGCGTTGTCATAACCAACGAGCCTTTTCCCCCTTTTAACATATGCAATTGAATATTTGACACCGTGAGGGGGATTTTTCGATTTTGGAACCTGCCATATCTTGATCTCAACAATTTCATCACCTTTGACTTCTTTGGTGTGAAGAATTTTCACAGCCCTCATAGTGGGTATTATATACCCACTAAAGAAAAACTGCAATAGTCGCTTTCCCTTTTGCAATCTAAAGAAGAACAACATACAATTAGAAACCATGGAGCCCATCATCGTCATCGGCGGCGGATTAGCCGGGTGCGAAGCCGCGTGGCAGATTGCAAGAAGAGGAGGGGAAGTCCTCCTTTTTGAGATGAAGCCTCAGGTTTACTCATCCGCCCATCGTTCCCCGTTTCTTGCGGAGCTGGTCTGCAGCAACTCACTGAAATCAGAATCGCCGGAAAACGCCTCCGGGGTTTTAAAAGAGGAGTTGGTGCGGCTCGATTCCCTCATTCTGAAAGTGGCCAGAGAAACAAGGGTTCCGGCCGGAGAATCTCTGGCCGTGGACCGGGAGATATTTTCAAGGAGAATCACCCGGACTCTGGAGGGGCTGGAAGGAGTCAAGATCATCCGGGAGGAGATTCAAATCATCCCTGAAGATCGGATCACCATCATTGCTACCGGTCCTCTTACCTCCGAGAGATTAAGCGGCGAGATCCAGAAATTGACCGGGTCACAACATCTTTTTTTCTACGATGCCATCTCACCGATCATCACCGCAGAATCGACCAATTTCGGAAAAACATTTAAGGGCTCCCGGTATGGGAAAGGAGGCGATGATTATCTCAACTGCCCAATGGACCGAGAGGAGTATTACCGGTTCGTTGAAGCGCTCGGTCAGGCGGAGAAGATTCCCGTGAAAGATTATGAGAAGAGATACCTCTTCGAGGGCTGTTTGCCCGTAGAGGAACTGGCAAGCCGTGGAAGGGATACCCTGGCCTTTGGACCGCTACGGCCTGTGGGTCTGATCGACCCGAAGATGAAAAGACAGCCTTTCGCCGTTGTTCAGCTGAGGCAGGAGAATGAGTTTGCAACCCTTTTCAACCTGGTGGGATTTCAAACCCGTCTCAAACAGGGGGAGCAGGGAAGGGTCTTCCGAATGGTTCCGGGGCTGGAGAAAGCTGAGTTTGTTCGCTGGGGATCGGTCCATCGAAACACCTTTGTGGATTCCCCTCGAATCATGATGCCATCTCTCCAGTTGAAAAAACGTCCGGATCTTTACTTTTCCGGTCAGATCACGGGTGTGGAGGGATATATGGAATCGACGGCCATGGGGCTTCTGGCCGGGATCAATGCTTTTTTGCGGAGGATGGGGAAAGATCCCGTTATCCCGCCCCCCACCACAGCTATTGGGGCGCTGGTCAACCATATCATTTACTCTCCCGCTCTTCCTTTCCAGCCCATGAATATCAATTTTGGCCTCCTGCCTCCCTTGCTTGAGAGAATAAGAGGCCGAAAGAAGAGAATGCTCTTTACAAAGCGGGCCCTCGGGGATTTGGAAGAGTGGAAAAAGAGAAGCCAAATTTATTAAGAGTCTCAAAATTGAATTGACATGTTTCACAAAATCTCCCCTTGCCCCTCTTTGCCCTCCGGGCCAGAGGCCCTATGGGCCGGCGGCCAAAGAGGGGTATTTTCCCTCCCTTTGGTAATCTTTTTCCTGTCAAGGACAGGCAAAGGGAGGTGAGGAGGGATTTTATAAAATAATGTCGTTATTATTATGAAACTGTTACTAAGGAGAGAATAGGATGAAACGGCAGACGGGGGAAGATCGAAAGGGGCAAAAATGTTTCAGGTGCGGGAGAGAACTCCCTCCCGGAAACCTCGCCTATGTGACTCAGATCAGGATCTTTGCAGGATTTGATGGTCTGCTTCTGGAGCCGGAAGAAGGGGTCGATCGCCAATTGACACAGCTCCTGAAACAGGTCGAGCAGTCGAATCCGGAGGATCTGGAGAAAGAGGTCTACCAGGAGTTTCATCTGATGCTCTGCAAAAGTTGCCGGGACCGGCTGGTGGATGAGCTCGAACATCCCTGGGAGGGCCCTTTTCGAATCCGCCAAAAAGTTCTTGACAAAAAGATAACCTTTTGATTAAATCGTTTCAACTGAATCAATTGAAGTTCAAGAATGAATAAGAAAATTCTCTCCCTGAAGAAGCTTACTCACGAACTCTTTAAAAACGGGAAGAAGGAGATGGCCGGCCGTTCACGGGGCGTCCGCCTCCGCGAGACCCTTGAAAAGATTCTGAGGGAAGGCGATGAACGCTGCCTCGTCCTCGATTTTTCGGGAATAGGCTCCATCGATTTTTCATGGGCGGATGAGGTGGTGGCCAAGATGGTGTCGCGGCTCTGGAGCGAGGAGTACGGCGAGAAGTTCCTCGTCCTGAAGGGTCTCAATCCTTCTCAGAAAGAAAACATCGGCGTCGCTCTGGAGAGAAAGAAACTGGCCATACTCACCACAGGGACTACGGGGTGGCGGATCATTGGATCTCTGAACAATTATCTGGTCCAGACTTTGAACCAGGTGATGAATAAAAGGCGATTGACCTTGAGGGAGTTGTCCGAAAAGGAGAAGATCGGAATGAACACGAGTGGCACCCGCCTGCTCAACCTCTATAAGAAGAGGTTAGTGTTAAGAATAGAAGGCGCGACCCATGCTCACGGGGATGCCACTCACCGTGGGAGACAATATGTCTACCAATCCCTTCTTGTATGAGGAAATCCTATGGCGGAGCTGAGAAGAGATCCCATTACCCGGATGTGGGTGGTGACCGCCACTGATCACCCCAAGGGGCCATCCGATTATCTTTCCTTTAAGCCGCCCTATCAGCTTCAGGAGATCGAGGGGCCCTGCCCGTTCTGTCCGGGCAATGAGGAGGAGACTCCCCGGGAGACATTCTCAATCAAACAGGATGGAAAGAGTTGGGCCGTCCGCGTCATCCCCAACAAATATCCCTTCTTCCGTACCGAAGGAGAATACGATCGAAGGCCTGAGGGGATGTACGATGTGATGGAAGCCATCGGCGCCCATGAGATCGTCATCGAAACTCCCGAGCATCATCAGAGCCTTGCTTTTATGGAATCTTCTCAGATCAGGAACATTCTTCAAGCCTACCAGGAGAGGCTTATCGATCTGGAGAAGGACCGCCGTTTCGAACAGTTTCTCATTTTAAAGAATTATCCGGGATTGTTTAACCGCCATCCCCATTCCCATATCATGGCCATGCCTGTGATCCCCCGGAGAATCGACGAGGAGATATGGGGAATATTGGATTATTACCAGCGCAAGGAGCGCTGTATCTTTTGCGATATCCTCAGGGAGGAGATATCGGTAAGGAAGAGGGTGATTACGGAGACGGTCCATTTCTTAGTCTTCGCCCCTTTTGCCTCGCGCTACCCCTTCGAGACCTGGATCGTCCCAAAGGCGCATCGCCCCGATTTTCATCGGCTTCGTGAGGAGGAGATAGAGGATCTCTCTGTGGCCATCCAATCCCTGTTTCTCAAGTTTCACAGGTTGCTCTCCGATCCTCCCTATAGTTTTACCTTACATACCTCGCCGGTTCAGGAGCGTTTCCATCGTCCGGAATTTCACTGGCATATTGAGACCCGTTTAAGAATCGGATTGCGGGAAGGATTTGAATGGGGCACCGGCTTTTTTGTGAACCCGACTCCCCCTGAAGATGCGGCGGCCTTTTTAAGAGAGATTGAGAGTTAGGAGTAGGAGCGATTCATGCCTGCGTGCTGAAACGCCGCACTTCGGCGTGCCAGCATGAATCGCAGCCCATAAATCGGTAGCCGCAGGCTTTAGCCTGCGAAAATGGCGATAGATTGAGGGTTAAGGATGATGGATTTTAGTTTTAAAAGAACGGATCGATTCAGAAGGCAATCCAAAGAAGGTTGGGGGAAGAAGAAAAAGTGGATTCTCCTTTCAGGCGCTTTCGGGGTTGCCCTCTTCCTGATCGCTTATTTCTTCATCTTGCCTTACAGGCCGATCCCCTCGGAAGGCGATCCCTCCGAACCGGTCAGCGTCCCGTTAAAAGAGGCTCAACCCCGGGAGCCCGAATATCAAACCATCGAAGGCGAGATCAAAGAGAAGAGCACCCTTTCAAAATCCCTGAAAGAGAAGAATATTTCTTCCCCCCAGATTGAACGGATCGTTTCGGCCTTAAAGCCTTTTCTCAATTTTAAAAAGGTGAAAGGCGGTCAATTCCGGTTTATTGCTGATGACAGAGGGGAGATGGTAAAATTTATTTTTGAGGCGGGTCCGACCGAGGTCTATGAGATCGAAAGAGGGCCGCAGGGATATCTTGCCCGCAAGAAGGAAGTCCCCCTCGAAACCTACCTCGTCAAGGTGGAAGGGATGATTCGGTCTTCCCTGTTCGAAGCCATGGAGGCCGCCGGAGAAAAGGAACAGTTAGTGATCTCCTTCGCTGAAATCCTCGCCTCAGAGATCGATTTTTATAAGGATGTGAGGGAAGGGGACCGGTTTCAAATGGCGGTGGAGAAGGTCTATAAGGGGAAGGAGTTTATCCGGTACGGCCCTATCCATGCAGTGGAGTATCAGAGAAGGGAGAGGATGATCCAGGGGACATGCTTCGAGGGCGATTTTTATGATGAGAAAGGGCTTGCTTTGAAGAAGGCCTTTTTAAGATCCCCGCTCCGTTTTACACGTATCAGTTCGAGATTCACCAAGGCGAGGAAACACCCCATCCTCGGCGGGGTTCTTCCTCATTATGGCGTTGATTATGCCGCGCCTTCGGGAACGCCTATATGGGCGGTAGCAGATGGAGCCGTGGTCTCGTGCGGGTGGGGAGGAGGATTCGGAAAGCAGGTCATCCTTCGTCATCCGAACGGATATATTACCTATTATGGCCATCTCTCCGGTTACGGCCCGGGGATCAGGAAGGGAGTCAGAGTTAAGCAGAAGCAGATCATCGGTTATGTGGGTTCCACCGGTCTCTCCACGGGCCCTCATCTGGATTATCGGATGGCAAAAGACGGGCGATTCAAAAACCCGCTGAGAGAGAGTTTTCCTACGGGGTTCCCGATCGAGAAGGGAAAGTTGGCGGCTTTTCAGAAGAGAAGGAATGAGGTAATGGTGTGGCTTCAGGGAAACCATTCTGATCAGAAGAGGCTGGATGGAGGAGAGTAGGTGGTTCACCCATGCCCGTTTAGTTAAATGTTTTGCAATATTAAGGTTAAGATTGAGGTTAAGTCAGGAAGTATGAATTTAAAAGTGGCGGGTCATGGCTCCTAAAAAGAAGATTCTCATCGTCGATGATGAGAGAGACATTGTGAAGGCGTTGACCATCCGGCTTCAATCGAGCGGATATAATACGGTCGTGGCTTTCGATGGCGCCCAGGGCGTCTTTATGGCCTACAAGGAAAAACCCAGTTTGATCCTCCTCGATATCCGGATGCCGGCAGGGGACGGATTCAGTGTGGCGGAGAAGTTAAGAGAGTCGAAGCGGACCAGCCGTATTCCCATCATCTTTTTAACGGGAAGTCCGGAGACGAATGCGGAAGAAAGAGCCCGGGGGCTGGGGGCCCGATTTTTTATTAAAAAACCCTATGACCCGGAAGAGCTATTAGATGCGGTGCGAAGAGCGCTGGAGGTCAAACCTCCCCCTCCTTAAAAGATGATCAAAGAGGATTTTGTTATCCAGTCTGAGGTTCGAAGGATGCTGATCCGGTCTAATATCGATTATACCAAGATCGATTTCGGAACGGTCCGGGGAGTCGTTTATCTTCGGGGATTTTTTAAACTTTCCCGCATGCCCGGAGAGGGGGATGAGGGGAGGGTCAAAGATTTTTTAACGAAGACCCTCTATTCTTTTGAGAAAAAGGTCAGGAACATTTCCGGTGTGACGGATGTTGTTTTTCAATTCGTCAACTGGAAGAAAGAGATAGGGCAGTGGATTCCCACCCAGTGGAAGAGAAAAGAAGAGAGGAGAGAAGAGAAAAAGGAAGAGAAGCATGAGGATAAGACAGATTCCGACATACAAAAGGATTCTGAAGGAGCTTGAAGGGGAGATTCAACTCCATCCGGATTACGCAGATCTCCGGAACCAGAAGGGTCTATTGATAATGGTGAAGGGAGATCTCAGGGGAGCGAAACAGGAATTTCTTAATGCCCTTCGCCTGAATACGAAGTACCGGGAGGCCGCCTTCAATCTGGGCTATCTCTATGTGGAAACACAAAGGTGGAGAGAGGCTGAAGCCATCTTCCTTCCCGAAGCGAAGAAAGATCCAAGGGATGGTTTACTTCAGACCCTTCTGGGGATCATCTCCCTTGGACAGAGAAGACAAAAAGAGGCGGTTCTGAGGTTTCATAAGGCCATCCAGAGCCGGCCCGCTTATCGAGCTTTTTATGAAAAGAAAGGGATTTGGAGGAACGGAAGATTTCATCTTGACGAGAAAACGGAAAAAAACCTTCATGAGCTTTATCTCCATCGTCAGCAAGCCCTATTTCATCATTTCATCGGCCTCTATCTTGCCAGAGAAGGAAAATCGACTCAGGCCATTCGGGAATTGAAGAAGGCCGCTAAACTGATACCGGATGAATTTCAATCTCATTTTAACCTGGGAATCGTTTACTACTACCAGGGATCGCATCAAAAGGCGATTGAAGAATTCAAGAAGGCCTTGAAGATGAACCCACGGTATGGAATGGGATATGCCTACCTCAGTTATGTCTATGGTTTGATGCGGCGGACCCGGGAGTCGCTCCGGTTGATGAAGAAGGCGGTTAAGTTGAATCCCCGGTATGCCGATCTCCGTTATAACCTTGCCCTCCTCTACAGCGATCAAAGGCAGTGTCGAGAGGCGATCTCCGAGCTGAAGAAGGCGATCCGCATTAACCCCAACTACCTGTTTGCCAGGATCAATCTCGGCGTCCTCTATGAAGACCAGGAAAAATGGAAGGAAGCGAAAAGAGAATATGAGGGAATCCTCAGGATCACACCGGAGGATGAACATGTGCGGAGGCGTCTTGAGAGGATCTCCCTGTCACGGAGAGGGTAAAGGATGGACCTTTCTGCTAAAGAGAGCAACCCTGAAGTTCAATCGATGCTGGTGATCCACCAGGGCGCCCTGGGCGATTTCATCTTAGCCTTGCCGGTGCTGTCAGCCTTTCGAAAGGCTTACCCGAAAACAAGGCCTTTCATGATGGGTTATCCCCGGATTCTTCAGTTGGTCGAGGGGCGTTTCTATGCCAAGGAGATTTTCTCCATCGATCAGAAAGGGGTGGCCACCTTCTTCGTCCGTGAGGGACCGCTGGACCGGGCTCTCTCGCAGTTCTTCAGCGCTTTTGAGCTGATCGTCGTCTTCGGAAAGGATGGAAGGGGGACGCTGATCGGAAATTTGAAGAAAGTCTGTCAGGGTCGGGTATTTCATATCAACTCTTTCCCGAATTGGGACGAAGGGGTTCATCTGTCCGACCATCTGATGAGGCAGCTGACCCGGTACGGAATTCCACTCTCCGAGACCAATCCCAGACTCTATCTGAAAGAGTCTGACCTGGAATGGGGAAGAAATTTCTGGAAGGAGAAAGAGGTCTCCCCTGAGGAGAGAGCAAAAGCGATCATCCTCCATCCGGGAAGCGGGAGCAGAAAAAAGATCTGGCCCACGAAACATTTTTTAGATCTTCTTCGTCATCTTCAGGGCGATCTTGGCGTGACATTTCTCAGTGTCCTCGGTCCAGCCGAGGGGCCGGAGATTCAACGGACCTTTGAGAAGACGACCTTGCCGCGTCTTGTTCCGGCAAGAGGGCTTTCCCTGATCCAGCTCGCCTCTGTGATGGAGGGGTGCCGGCTCTTCATTGGAAACGATTCGGGCGTCTCTCACATGGCCGCTGCTCTGGGATTGCCGACGATAGCCATCTTCGGCCCCACCGATCACAGGGTTTGGTCTCCAAGGGGAGAGAAGGTTGAAGTCATTCGGATGGGGATCCCCTGTTCCCCTTGTGCCGAAGAAAGATTCCTCCTGTGCAAGGATTTTGAGTGCTTGAGCAGGATCGAGGTCGGAGATGTCTTGCAAAGATTGAGAAGTTTGGGATTGGAGGTTTAACCCTTACAGTGCAATAAGCAGACCCGCCGGGAACACTTCCAGACCCTTGTAATGCGGGTTTTATTGGGATTGAATGGGTTATAGAGGACCTCACCAAAAGGAACCTCCAGCAAAGTTGCCGGACCATTATGCTTCAAAAGGTTCCGCTACAAGGCTCTTACAGTGTCCCCGCCGGGTCTCCTTATTGTGTTTTATTGCAACGTTAAGGTTAAGCCATAAGAAAGGAGGATGAAGATGGAAGAGAAGAAAGTGGGGCAGGTAATCAAGTTTTTTGGAAAGATCGGCGTGGCCGCCATCCGGCTCTCCGAAGGCTCCTTAAAGGTGGGAGACCAGATCCACATCGTCGGCCATACAACCGACGTTACCCAGGCAGTTGATTCCATGCAGATTGAGAACAACAATGTCCAGGAGGCGGGCCCGGGTGCGGATATCGGAATCAGGGTCAAGGATAAGGTAAGAGAACACGACACCGTCTATAAGATTGTGACGTAATCCTTTATGAGGCAGGTCAAGGTTTAGGTCAAGGTTAAGGTTAAGGTTAAGGCTAAGATTTTGGCCTATATTATTTTAACCTGAATCTTCACCTCAACCTAACCCTAACCCTAACCCTAACCCTAAACCTCAGCCTTCGGAATTTAGGTTTTCTATGCGGTTCATTGCTGATTTTCATCTCCATTCGAAGTTCAGCCGTGCGACAAGCAAGGATATGGAGGTGGAGACGCTCGCCCGGTGGGCCAAGAAGAAGGGGATCGGTCTCCTCGGGACAGGAGATTTTACCCATCCTACCTATTATGCGGAGTTGCAGTCGAAACTGGTTCCTGCAGGCAAGGGTCTTTTCCAATTGAGAAAGGGAGATGAGGGAGTTCGTTTCATCTTGACCACCGAGGTGAGTAACATCTTCACTCAGGGGGGCAGGGGGAGACGCATCCATAATCTCATTTTCGCTCCGAGCTTCGAAGTGGTGGAGGCCATCCGCTCGAGATTGGGGAGCCTTGGTAAGCTCTCCTCGGATGGAAGACCTATCTTCGGGTTTTCGGCAAAAGAGCTCGTCAAAATGATTCTCGATATCTCCGAAGACTGTTTGATCATCCCCGCACATGCCTGGACACCATGGTTTTCGATTTTCGGAGCCAATTCAGGATTCGATTCCATCGAAGAGTGTTTTGAAGAACTCTCTCCTCATATTCGCGCCATCGAAACGGGTCTTTCCTCGGATCCCGAGATGAACTGGAGACTCTCCGCCCTCGACGGCATGACCCTCATCTCCAATTCCGATGCTCACTCACCCAATCGACTGGGAAGAGAGGCTAATGTCTTTGACGGTGAGCTGGATTATAAGGAGATCGTGGAGGCCATCCGGAACAAGGACCGGAGAAAGCTCCTCTTCACCATCGAATTCTTCCCGGAAGAGGGAAAGTATCACTACGATGGCCATCGCCAGTGCAATGTGATCTTCTCTCCTGCGGAAACCCGGTCAAATCAATACCTCTGCCCGAAATGTCAGAAGAGATTGACCATAGGGGTCATGCATCGCGTCGAAGAGCTCTCTGATCGGGAGGAGGGTTTCATTCCGAAAAGCGCCATTCCCTCCATCCACCTCATTCCCCTGGAGGAGGTCATCGCCGAAGGGTTAGGGGTTCGTGTGGGGACCAAATCAGTGGATGCGGAGTATGATCGACTGATCCAAAGGGGAGGATCAGAATTTCATATCCTTCTCGATGCCGCCCCGGATGAGTTAACTGCCTTTATCCCGCCGAAAATTCTGGAGGGGATTGTCCGGATGAGGCAGGGAAAGGTTTCGATCGTTCCAGGACATGACGGCGCTTATGGAAAGATCAACCTCTTTCCTGAAGAGAAGGGGGAGATGGAGTTAAAAGGGCAGATGAAATTATTTTGAGGGAATAGGGAAGGGGCGAGGAGAGAGGATAAGCTTAGATTATCGTCACTTTGATCGCGGGAGGAGAGAGATGGAAAAGGATGAGGAGGAGAGACTGATTCAGATCTGCCGGAGTCAGATCAAGATGCTTGAACTGATCTTCGAGGGTTTTCGGACGCTCACCGAAAAGTCGATTCAGGAAGCGGATCAGATGAAAGAGAAGGTTCGAAAAGATTCATCCGAGCTGGCCAAATTTGTGATCGAAAAGAGTTCATCCGCGGAAAAGGGAAGGGAATGGGCAAAACCCTACCTTTCCATGGCCTCCAGTTTTGACCGGATGGGCCACCACATGGAAGGGATGGTGGACCGGCTCAAATCCATGGTGAAAGACCACATCCTTTTTAGCGATCGTGCCGTTAAGGAGGTGAATGATATCTTTCAAGAGGCGATGGATCTCCTGGAGAACCTACCAGATCTGATTCACACAAAGAATAAGATGCTTGCCCAGCATATCGGTGAACAGGTGAGGTCCATATTAAAGATTGCCAATGGACATTCGGAAGAACACGAGGACCGGTTGATCCAGGGAGTCTGTATGCCCAAGTCAGCCCCCATCTATTTAGGCATCCTCGAATCCCTCAAGGGGATCATTGCCAATACCCTGGAGGTGAGCGGCAAGATTGTTTCCCTCTCACCAAAACCTTAAAAAAAATATTTGTATCATTTTATCACTTTGAAAAAGGGTATCTAATCCCCCTTCATCCCCCTTTGTCAAAAGGGGGAATTATTTCTCCTCCCTTTGAAAAAGGGAGGCGGGGAGGGATTTAAGAGGGTTATTTCAAAGAGCTAAGGTATTACTTTTATTGATGTTGAACCGTTAAGCGCTTAAATCAGCGATGTATGTTTATGCCTTTTTCATAAGCAGGAGAGGTTGATTTGACAATCTCTTTTTTTTGTTTTAGAAATGAATGACTATTCACAAAATGAATTACAATTTTTCTAACCTTTAGAGAGGATATGGAAAAGATCGGCAGGAAGGAGAGGGAACATCTGGCCCATCGTGGCGAGATCCTCAGGGCGGCAGAAAAGGTGTTTGCAGCCAAAGGATTCTTTCAGGCCACCATGAACGAGATAGCCGAAGCAGCGGAATTCGGGACAGGCACCCTCTATAAATTCTTCAAATCAAAGGAAGACCTCTTTTTTATTCTCATCGATGAAAAAACGGAAGAGATTAACGGTCCGGTTAAAGACGAACTCCTCAAAAAGGCTCCTGCCATCGAGAGAATCAAAAATATATTAAGACTTCAACTGGAATTTATCGAACGGAACAGGGATTTCTTCAGAATATACGCCTCGGAGGGGAGCCGTTTTGAGTGGAAGGTCATGAGCAGTTGCGGAAACCAGATCCACGAAAAGATGGTGGCCTATATCCATCTCCTGGCTCAGGTAATGAAACAGGGCATGGGGGAAGGGAAGTTGAAGTCCATGGACCCCCTGGATCTCGCTCATGCCTTTGAAGGGATCGTCCATTCCTTTATCTTCGAATGGCTGATCAGTCCGGAATCCTACCCGCTCATTTCAAAAGCGGAGACCATTCTGGAAATCTTTTTAAATGGAACCGAAAAGAAGGAAAGGAGGAAATAGATCGATGAGAATGAGATGGTGCGCCGGATTGATTTTTTGCATCCTCCTCTCTGCAGGAGGGGCCTGGTCTCAGGAATCTACGAAGCCGCTGACCCTTGAGGAGAGCATCAAGATTGCTTTAGAGCGTAATGTGAGGCTCCATTCTTCGGTGGAGGGGGTGGCGGGTTCCGAATTCAGAAGAAAGGCCGCCAGGACCGATTTCTTTGCGAAATGGACCGGGCAGTATGGCCAAACACGATATAACGAACCAACGGTCGTAGGGGTTTTTGGAGGAGGAATCGCTGGGACAAGCAGGAATGTTTCCACCTTTAGCACCACGATCAACCAGCCCCTTTTTGCCGGAGGCTCAATCCTGTCCAACTATCGTCTTGAGAAATTAGGAGTGGATATCTCAAAAACGGATGTGGAGACGGTCAAAAGGGAGATTGTCCTCCAGGTGAGAGAAGGTTACTTCAATATTCTAAGGGCGGAGAGATTTTTGGATGTGGCCCGCCAGACGGTCAAACAGTTCTCAGCCCAGTTAGAGGTGAACAAGGCCTTCTTTGAGGTTGGAATTGTTCCTAAAAACGATGTCCTGCAAGCGGAGGTGAGGCTTGCCAATGCAAGACAGTTACTGGTCAGGGCGGAAAGTGATGTGACATTAGCCAAGTTTTCCTTTAATTCCCTGCTCCGCATGGAGATGGAGGCCCCCGTGCAGGTTGTCGATATTCTCGGTTACAGCCCCTTTTCTCTCCGTTACGAAGAATCCCTGAAGGAGGCCCTGGAAAGGAGGCCGGAGATAAAGGCTGCAAATTTAACGATCGAACAGACCAAGGAGGCGGTCAAAATTGCGAAGAGCGGATTCTTTCCAACTATCAGTCTCTCGGGCAACTATCTTCGATTTTCTGAAGAGCCCTCGCTCCTGGGCGATTTTCGAAGCGAAAGGTGGACGATTCAGGGTTTAGCCACCTTCACCCTGGGAGATTGGGGAAAGACGGCCTACAGGGTGGGAGAGAGCAAGGTGAAGGTGACGCAAGCCGAAGACTCAAAGGTTCAATTGGTTGAGGGAATCGTTCTGGAAGTGAAGAATGATTATCAGGTCATGCTGGTAGCCGAAAAAAATATTGGCGTGGCTGAGAAAGCGATCGAGCAGGCCGAAGAGAATTTGAGGATGAATGAGGAGCGATATAAACATCAGGTGGCCACGGCCACCGATGTGCTCGACGCCGTCACTCTCCTGGCGCAGGCCAGAGTGAATTATTATGGCGCATTGAGCGATTTTAATATCGCTAAAGCGAGACTTGAGCGAGCCATGGGAAGGATGTATCCGTAACTCCCCCCTCCCCCTCTTAACCCCCCTAACCCCTCCCTACCTCCCCTTAATTTAAGGGGAGGCGAGGTGGGGTTAAGGGGAGGTTAGGTGGGGTTATAACCGTGGACAGTGATCGGAAAAATGCAAGTATTTTTCAAGGGAACGAGGATGAATATGAAGGGATTTACAATACTAATGCTATTGATAGCGTTTCTTGGAGGGTGCGGGTCGAAGGAGTCGGCGAGTAATGAGAAACCTCCCAGGTCTCTGAACCAGATTGCAGAGGAGAGACAGGTGGAGGTGGTCGAAGCTGTTCCGGGGCCCATTGCCTACACCCTTTCAGCCGTGGGAAGCCTCAAGACTCCTGAACATGTGACAATCAGCCCCAAAAAGGCAGGGATCATCGAAAAGATTCTGGCCAGGGAGGGGGAAAGGGTTAGAAAGGGACAGCTTCTGGTCCAACTGGACGAAGTCGATGCCAGGCTCCAGGTGGATCGGGCCGAGGCAAGGGTCCAGGAGGCAGAGGCCTCTTTAGAGGCGCATCGAATCATTCTGATTCGCTATCAGAAGCTTTTCGAGGGGAAGGTGATTCCTCAACAGACCTACGAGGATATCGGTCTGAAGGTCAAGCTGGATGAAGCCAGATTGGCCCTTGCAAGAACTGAGTTGAGTCAGGCGAGGCAGAATCTTCAGGACCATCGAATCATCTCGCCGATCGATGGAATCGTCAATCTCAAGATCGCCTCCATTGGCGAGCACGTCAATGTGGCACCCAAGGATGAGATATTGACGATTGTCCAGATGGATCCCCTGGAACTGGAATTTTATATCCCTGAAAATTGGGCTGGAAGAATCCGCCCGGGCAGTCAGATTCAATTCGTGGTGAAGGCCTTTCCTGAGGAGAAGTATTCAGCCAGCCTTCAGTTTGTCAGCCCGACGGCTGACCCTGCTACCCGGAATGTGAAGATGAAGGCGATGGCTTCCAATCCGCAATATCGGTTAAAACCCGGTTTTTTTGCAGAGGTAACCCTTATGGCAGGGAACAACCCGAATGGTATCACCCTCCCGGAATCAGCCCTTATCAGTCAGGAGGGAAAGATTTTTGCTTTTGTGGTGAAGGAAGGGGTTTCCCACCGGAGGGAAGTTGAAACCGGTATCCGGTTCGATGGAAAGGTGGAGGTTGTCAAAGGGATTCAAAAAGGGGAACAGGTTGTCAGCATCGGACACGAACAATTGACCGAAGGGATGAAAGTTCAGATAGTCAAAAAATAGTTTAGTACATGGGGCATCGAGAAAACAGCAAGAAGTTTAAATGAGTTGTCATTCCGCACTTGATGCGGAATCCAGTTCTTTTTCTATGGATTCCTGCTGGAGTTTATCCCGATGTAAATCGGGGCAGGAATGACGCTATGCCCTCTGCCCTTTGCGATTAGGGAGAGCTTTATGTTTCTTTCCGATACCTCCGTGAAGCGGCCTGTCGTCGCAACGATCATCACCTTAGCCCTCTTCTTTTTTGGAGTCCTTGGATACCAGCGCCTTGGCATCGATCTCTTCCCCCAGGTCGATTTTCCCTTTGTCACCGTCACCACAACGCTTTTCGGCGCCGCACCGGAAGTGATGGATACCGATGTGACCGATCCCATTGAAGAGCAGGTCAACACGATCGAAGGCGTCAAACATATCACCTCCGCAAGCGGTTATGGATTTTCGCAGGTAGTGGTTGAATTCGAACTCTACCGCAATATCGATTCAGCGGTTCAGGATGTGAGGGCAAAGGTCGATCTGGCGAGAAGGAAACTCCCGACTGATATCGATCCACCCATCATCGATAAATTCGACATCAATGCCATTCCCATCCTCTGGCTTTCCATGAAGGGCAATCTTCCCCTCCAGCGAATGGGGATGATCGCCGACGAGGTGTTGAGGCCTCAGCTGGAGTCGATTCAGGGGGTCGGAACCATCAACCTGGATGGCTATGCGAAAAGGGAGATTCGGGTCTGGCTTGACGGAAAGAGGCTGGAGGCCCACCGGCTCACCTCGAATGATGTCGCAAGGGCCTTTCTGACGAAGAATGTTGAACTGCCCGGTGGGATCATTGAAAGCATTGATCGTGAGTTTACTGTCCGGAATCTGGGTGAGCTTCGTAATATCGAGGAATTCAACAATCTGATCATCCTCTATCAGAATGGGGCGCCCATCCGTTTGAAGGATGTCGGTTGGACGGAGGATGGCACGGAGCCAGTCCGATCGATTGCCCGGTTTAACCGGGTCCCTGCGATTGGATTGAGCATCATCCCCCGTTCCGGAGCCAATGTGGTGGAAGTGGCTCGGACGGTCAAATCGAAACTCGTTGAAATGAATAAGACCCTTCCTCCGGAGGTCGAGGTCTCCGTCTCTTTCGACAGCTCTTTTTTCATCGAGGAGGCGATTTCCGATGTGGGGTATGATGTTTTCCTGGGCGGGATCCTGGCTGCGGGAGTGATGTTCTTCTTTCTTCTCAGCGTCCGGAGTACGGTCATCACGGCTCTTGCGATTCCCGCCTCCCTGATCACCAGTTTCGGCATCATGCATTTCATGGGATTTACACGGAACTACATGACGATGCTGGCCCTCTCGATGATGGTGGGGGTGGTCATTGATGATGCGATCATCGTTCTCGAAAATATCTACCGTCATATGGAGGAGGGCCAGGAACCGATGGCCGCCGCGAAGGAGGGCGCTTCGGAGATTGCCTTTGCCGCCACCGCAGCGACGTTCTCCATTGCCGCTGTATTCATCCCGGTGGCCTTCATGGGAGGGATCATCGGACGGTTCTTCTATCAGTTCGGTGTCACCGTAGCCGCCTCCGTCATTGCCTCTCTGGTGATTGCGCTGATTCTGATCCCCATGCTCTGCTCCCGGTTTCTGAAGGTGGAAAAGAAGAGGAGTAAGCTCACCCATTTTTTTGAGCAGGGCTATGAAGGGCTGGAGGGCCAATACCGGAAGGCCCTGGGTTTTTGCCTGAGTCACCGGTGGGTCATTGTGGCCATCGCCACATTGATCTTTATCGGGAGCATGGCCATCCTGGTCAATCTAAAGAGGGAATTCGTCCCCAAATCGGATGAGAGCCGATTCCTCATTCATCTGGAGGCCCCTACGGGATCCTCCCTCCATTACACAGACGATAAAATGAAGAAAGTGGAGGGACTGATTCTCAACCTGCCTGAAGTGAAAAATATCTTTTCCACAATCGGAGTCGGCGCCCGGAAAGAGGTGAACAAAGGGATATTGCTGATCGCCCTGAAAGACCGCGGGGAGAGAAAGCGCGCACAGCATGAGGTCATGGCCGGCCTGAGGGAGGAGGTTCGGGGAGTTCCGGGATGTAAAGTCTATATCGAAGACTTCGAGCCCGTTGCCGTGGGGGGAAGACGTGGGGCCCCCCTACAGTTTGACATTAAAGGTCCAAATGTGAAGGAGCTGGAGGCGATATCCAATCAGATTATGGCGGAGATGATGAAACGTCCGGGGCTTGTGGATGTCAGCTCCGACCTCGAATTGACGAAGCCTGAAGTGAGGGTCTTTATCGATCGGAATAAGGCATCCGATGCAGGCGTGGATGTCCGTGAGATATCTTCCGCCGTCCGACAGATGATCGGAGGGCAGGAGGTCTCTAAGTTTAAGGATGCGGAGAGGGCCAAACGCTACGATGTGAGGGTGAGATTGATTAAGGATCAAAGGATGAGCCCTGAAGACATCGCACAGATCTCGATTCGCACTCCCAGGGGAGGGTTAATCAAGCTGGCTCAAGTCGTAAGGGTGGAGGAGGGGATCGGGCCCAATTTGATCAACCGCAAGGACAGGCAGCGAAGCGCAACGATTTACGCCGATACGGCCGGCGGAAAGGCTCTGGGCGAAGCGATCGATGAGATGGAGAATTTGGCTAAAAAGATGATCCCCTCAGGATATTCCCACAGCTTTTTCGGACAGGCAGAGGCGTTTAAAGAATCCTTCCACTACCTAATCATTGCCCTGATTCAGGCCATCGTCATTATCTACATGGTCCTGGCGATGCAATTCAATAGCTTTCTCCATCCCCTCACCATCATGCTGGCCTTACCCCTGAGTACGGCAGGAGCCTTTGGCGCCCTCTATCTTACCGGTGACACGATCTCCATTATCAGCATGATCGGCTTGATCACCCTGACGGCCCTGGTTGTCAAAAATTCGATCCTGCTGGTCGATTATACAAACACATTGAGAGAAAAAGGAATGGATAGAAATTCAGCCGTGCTTCAAGCGGCGCCGGTGAGGCTTCGGCCCATCCTGATGACGGCTGTGACGACGATGTTAGGGGTTCTTCCGGTGGCCCTGGGTTTTAGCGCAGGAGGAGAGCTGAGGGCTGGAATGGGCCGGGCCACCTTCGGAGGGATGTTTGCTTCAACACTCCTTACCCTCTTCGTTGTGCCGGTGGCCTATACCCTTATCGATGATATCCGTTTAGGGGCGAAGAGACTCTTTGTGAAGAAGGATCGAGGTGAGGGGATTTCTTCACAGGCTTAAAGACGGCATAGAGATTGCATTATTATCCTGGTATAACCGATTGGCCATTTTAGATAAATGCTTTGAATATCAATAAGTTAAATAACTTATAAAGAAGTTAATACCGCAATACTTATTGACAGATTGGACAAATTCTGGTAAATTTTTAAACATTATTTATCACTTATCCATCGAGGTTATCAATCCGGTGAAATCGATTATTGCTTCTCTTTTATTTTTTCTTCTGCTTCTGCTCGCCGGGCCTTCCTATGCGGGGATCTACCGCTGGGTTGATGAAAACGGGACGATCCATTTTACCAACTGTCCGAGGGACGCCAACTTTAAACTCTACATTCGAGAGAGCAAGGACGATGTGGGAGGAGAAGAGAACCGCGTCTCCACCCAGTCTGTAAGGGATCAGACTCAATTTGATTCACTGATCCAGGAATCGTCCAGGAAACATAATGTTGATTTTGCACTGGTCAAGGCGATCATTAAAGCCGAATCGGGATTTAACCCCCTTGCTGTTTCCAAAAAAGGGGCAAGCGGATTGATGCAATTGATGCCGGAGACTGCCCAGCGGATGAATGTTGGGAATATCTTCAATCCAAGAGAGAATATCGATGGCGGGGTTCGGTATTTCAGATACCTGCTCTCTCTCTTTAATGAAGACCTTCGCCTCTCCCTTGCCGCCTACAATGCGGGGGAGAATGTCGTTTCTGAATTGCGATCCATTCCACCTTATCGCGAAACGATCGATTATGTTCGAAAAGTATTGACCTATTACCAAGCCTATAAACCTTGATTTTTTTAGCCCCGTTAGAAATAATGGACCGCTAAAATTTCTAACGGGGTTAGCCCCATTTCCATGGAAAAAATGAATTATCAGCAGATCCTAAGCCTTCCGAACGGCCTGACGGTCATCCGGATTTTAGCTATTCCCTTTATCCTCCTGCTGCTCTTTACCACGGGCAGGACATTTCAGATCATCACGGCTATAGTCTTTCTGCTGGTGGCATTGACCGATACGCTGGATGGTTATATCGCCCGGCGCCGAAAGATGGTGACCACCCTGGGGAAATTTCTCGATCCCCTCGCCGATAAACTGCTCATCGTCACGGCCCTGATCGCCCTGATCTCCACCAGAGGAATCCCTCTCTGGATGGTGATTGTCATCGTCGGAAGGGAGATTGCCGTGACCGGATTGAGGGGGATTGCCATCTCTGAGGGAATCGTCGTTTCATCAAGCATGATGGGGAAGTATAAGACCGCCTTTGAGATGACCTCCATCTTCTTTCTGATTTTGAACGGAGAATATTTGTCCCTTGACTTCCATCTGATCGGGATGGCCCTTCTCTGGGTCTCTTTGATTTTAGCCGTCCTCTCAGGGTTCGACTATTTCAAAAAGTTTTTAAAGAACTTCATCGTTTAGATTCTGTTTTGATTTCTCTTTTATTGTCTCTATTATCCCCATCACCGTGTCTCCCCATCTCCTTATCGCCCCATCTCCCCATCGTTCTTTGGTTTCTTTTCTCCCCATCTCCCTATCTAGTCTTTTTCTCCTCTTGACATTGCCTCCTCAATCTTGTTATTTTTTTACGTGTCAAAGCGGGAATAACTCAGCGGTAGAGTGCAACCTTGCCAAGGTTGAAGTCGCGGGTTCAAATCCCGTTTCCCGCTCCAGAAGGCGGCATAGCCAAGTGGTAAGGCGACGGTCTGCAAAACCGTTATTCACCGGTTCAAATCCGGTTGCCGCCTCCAAAGAAAATTAAAGGGTTAAGGAATGAAGCTTAACCCTTTTTAATTTTTACAGCCGTTTGACGAATCGGGAGATTAGGGAAAGAGTGAGGGAAGGTATTCGGATCTGATTCTTGTAAAGAGACATATTGGCGATGGATCAGAAAGTAATCGCCAGGGTGATGGAGCCGAATGACTGGGCCTTATCCTGCCCGTCAAATTCTTTCGTACGATAGACATGGGCATAACTGAGCTTCAGACGTTTGTATAAAATTGCGATGCCTGCGGCCATATCGGCGACCCACCGTTTTCTATCGACGCTGTGGCTCTCTTTCCAGGTATTCCCGTCCAAAAAGATGTTCCGTGCCACTGCCCGGCCGTCGACGTCGGCGAATAGATGGATCCCAAAGTTTTTTCGATGACGAATCCTGGGGTCCGTCTTATCTGCAGGCGCTTCGATGCCACTTCCTAACCGGATGAAAGAGGTGCCAAAGTCGAGAGGGAGATTGTAGCCGATGCGTAGCTCGCCCCCGATGTTGGCAAAGGTCGCCACGTTGCCGGCAACCCCGCCGAAGTGGGGGATAAAATCGAACCCAAACCCGCTGCCCATGCCTTTGCTGAAAAGCCGCCAGTTGCGTTGCCAGCCGATGGTGAGGCCAGGTTCGTTCCTGAGCTGATGGTCCCATCCTTTCGGTTCTTTACTCTCTACCCATCTATGGACGGTCCTCTGAGTTTCTTTGGCCAGCGATGATGGCCCAACGATCCCAAGGGTCACTTCGAACACATCCATCTGAGCCGCGTTTTTGACGTGAAAAGTGAGGGTGAGATAGGTCCAACCCGCATAAGGCCGGTCGTCTTTGATCAGATTCTTTCTGGAAATATCTTCAGGGGTATAGATGTTCTGCCCCAAAGAGAGACCGATATTGCGCTGGAAACCGGGCCGATTGATCAGAGGAAGTTTTCGGATGAGAGGCAGTCCCCAGCGGGGAAGGCGCGTATCTTCATCATATTCCGTCAGGTCCTTGGAGAGCCAAGTGAGACGCAATGCATTCGTGTAATGTTGATCGGTCCCATTGAAAATATCATTTTCAAAATAAAGAAAAAGAGTCTGATGTTTTTCGGCCGGATCGGTCTGAGCGGCCGCAAAGGAGCAGGACAGAAGAGTCAGACCGGTGACCGCAGCAAAGATGACGGTGTGTTTCAGAGCTTTCCCACGTCCAGGGATTCGCAGGCCATCGATAGTCATGGGTCCCCCCCATCCGTTTTCCGCTAATCTATTCGGGAACACCAGGAAAGTCAAGGGGGTGGATCGTGTATTTTGACAAGTGAATTCCTGTATATTAGATTAAAGAAAACACTTTAGCGGTTTGAAAAGGCATCATAAAATCCCTCCCTACCTCCCTTTTCCAAAGGGAGGAGAAACATATCCCCCTTTTTGCAAATGGTTCGACTTGCTCACCATCCTGAGCTTGTCGAAGGAGGGGAATGAAGGGGAATTAGATAAACTTTTTCAAAGAGCTATATGGTTACAATTAAAAATTATCTCTAAACCACTTAAAGGGAAGGAGACGATGAAACCCGATCTTAAGAAAGCGCTGAAAAAAATCGATACGAAGGATTGGAAGGCCGTTCATGTGGAGTTTGGCCGGAATGAGTTGAAGATACTCGTTCCCCGTCACTGTGTTGAACTGAGCATGAAGGAGGTTCCGGTCCTGCTCGATCCCAAAACCGCCCTTGAAGCGGCCTTTTCACATCCGATTGGGAGTCCCACCCTTGAGGAGATCATACGGAAAAAAGGAAAACCTCCGGAAGAGATATCCGTGGCCATTGCGGTTTCCGACATCACCCGGCCTGTCCCCTATAAGGGAGAGAAGTCAATCCTCCTTCCCATCCTGAAACGGTTGGAATCCTCGGGCATTCGAAAGCAGAACATCAAGATCATCGTAGCGACAGGAATGCACCGTGCCAGCACCCCGGAAGAAAAAGTGGAGATGTATGGCGAAGAGGGCGTTCAGGAATATGCGATATCAGACCACGACTGCGAGAACAATGACCTCCTGGAGAGCATCGGGAAGACCCAGAAAGGGACCCATGTCTATGTGAATCGGGATTTCTATGTTGCGGACTTGAAGATTGCCACGGGACTGGTTGAGAGCCATTTCATGACGGGCATTTCAGGCGGAAGAAAGGCCATCTGCCCCGGCCTGGTGGACGTCAATTCGATCCAGCGCTTCCACGGAGTGGGTTATCTGGAAGATCCCAACGCCGACAACCTTATCCTCGAAGGAAATCCCTGCCACGAGGAGGCGATCGAAGTCGCCAGAACCGTGGGAGTGGACCTCATCGCAAATGTCACCCTCAATAAGGAGATGGAGATCACAGGGGTTTTTGTGGGCCATCTCGAGGAAGCTCATATGGCAGCGTACCGGCATATGAAAGGTTATACCGCCGTCCCTGTTGATCAGGAGTATGATATCGTCCTCACTCACGGGGGGTATGTAGGCCGAAATCACTATCAGACCGCAAAGGCCGCCTGCGGAGCCATTCCGGCAATGAAGGAAGGAGGGATGCTCATCATCGCAGCGGATAATCGGGATACGGAACCCATCGGCACGCCTGAGTACCGCAGCCTGATCCACCTTCTCAAGCTTCAGGGAATTGACCGTTATCTCCGGATCATCAGCCATCCGGATTGGAAGTTTACCAAGGATCAATGGGAACCGGAGGTCTGGGGGAGAGTGCTGAGAAAGATCGGTGAAGAGGGATTGATCTATTGCACACTTGAAATTTCAGAAGAAGACTACTGTCTCCTTCCGGGACGATGCGGCCTCGACTTTCTCAAGAAAAAGAAGAAGAGGCCTTCGATGAAGGAGTCCGGGGAGATGGTTCAGAACGCGATCTTCTTTGCCGTGAACCGGTACCGTGAAAAAGGGATTGAACCCACCATGGCCTTCATCCGTGAAGGCCCTTATGCCGTGCCTGTCCTTCAAAAGCAGTGAAAGTGTCAGTGACAGTACGATTAAGAGTTTAAGGTTGGAGGTTCGTCCTTTACAGGACTTGAGGTTGGAAGGAAAATCTTTACCCCAACCCTCGATCATAGCGATCCTAAAACGTTGAGGCCCTTAATCTTAAGGGTTAATTTCCAATCCGAAATCCGCAATCTCCAATCTGAAATCAGTCCACAAAGGTGGCGCCGGTGTGAGCGGACTGGACTAGCCTTGCGTACCTTTTGAGATAACCTTTTAATTCTTTCTTCGGCGGCTTCCATTGCGAAAACCTCCTCTTCAATTCCGAATCGGAGACGAGGAGGTTCAGTTTTTTGTTGGGGATATCGATCTCAATCATATCTCCATTCCGAACGACTGCAATGGGTCCCCCTTCCGCAGCCTCCGGAGAGATGTGACCGATGGCTGCGCCGCGGCTTGCTCCTGAAAAACGGCCATCCGTCAGAAGCGCAACGTCCCGATCCCTACCTACTCCAACGATGGCGGAGGTTGGAGCGAGCATCTCCCGAAAACCGGGCCCGCCCTTGGGCCCTTCATATCGGATGACGATGACTTCACCCTTTCGGATTTTTTTGGCGAGGATGGACTTTAGAGCTTCCTCTTCTGACTCAAAGACCCTTGCCGGTCCTCGATGCTTCAACATAGATTCATCCACAGCCGATCGTTTCACCACCGCGCCTTCAGGAGCCAGGTTTCCGAACAGAGCGACCAGCCCTCCGGTTGTATGATAAGGTTTCTCAAGAGGGCGGATAACCTCAGAGTTGAGACGTTTTTTCCCTTTTATGCTTTCCCCGACTGTTTTCCCCGTTACGGTCATCACGTCCTTGTGGATCATTTTTTTGCGGGTCAACTCTGCCATGAGGGCGGGAATGCCGCCCGCACGGTGAAGATCTTGGAGATGAAAGGGACCTCCGGGAGACATGTTGCAGAGGTGAGGAGTCCGGTCGCTGATCCTGTTGAAGGTTTGAAGGGGAAGGGGAATCCCGACTTCTCTGGCTATGGCAGGGAGGTGAAGGGAAGTATTGGTTGAGCCTCCAAAGGCCATGTCCACAGCGATTGCATTCTCAAAAGCTTTCCTGGTTAAAATTTTAGAAGGAAGCAGATTCTTCTTAACCACTTCCATGATCTGAATTCCCGATTCCTTTGCCAGGCGGATGCGATCTGCAAAAATGGCAGGAATCGTGCCGTTGTAGGGAAGGGCAAGGCCAAGGACTTCCGAAAGGCAGTTCATGGAGTTTGCTGTGAACATTCCCGCGCAGGATCCGACTCCCGGACAGGCGCACCCTTCCATCTCCTTCAACTCATTGAGGGTGATGCCTCCTGCCTTTGCTTTGCCCACCGCTTCAAAGACCGTGGCTAAGTCAATCTCCTGGCCCTGGAATTCACCCGCAAGCATCGGGCCGCCGCTGATCAGAATGGTTGGAATATTGAGACGCGCCGCCGCCATCATCATCCCGGGAATGATCTTGTCGCAATTCGGGATGAGGACGAGCCCATCGAAGGGGTAGGCCATGGCCATCGATTCGATCGAATCCGCAATCAATTCTCTGGAGCTGAGGGAATACTTCATCCCCTCATGTCCCATGATGATGCCGTCACAGATCCCGATTGTAAAAAACTCCATGGGAGTTCCACCTGCCATGCGGATTCCTGATTTAACGGCATCCGAAATTTGGTGCAGATGGAGATGGCCTGGAATCACCTCATTGGCAGAATTGGCAATTCCGATCATCGGACGCTCTATCTCTCTGTCCGTCAGCCCTAATGCCTTAAAAAGGGAGCGGTGCGGCGCCCTTTCAATTCCCTTCTTCATCCTGTCGGATCGCATCTTATCCTCCTCCCTTCGCCATAGAAATAGAATGACAGTGTCAGTGTCTGTGCCTTAAGTATAAAAAGTTTTTAACACAAGATATTATTTGAGACAAGGGAACACCTGCAAAGAGATTTGGGGTCGCTATGCCCCATTTGCCCCCCGCAGTCCCGCCAGGCGGTACGAAGGAGGTTGATCTCCGCGCTTGGCTGTCACCCGGGTAAAATCAAGATTGACAAAATAACCCAAAAGCTATATTTATAGTTTAAGAGACTAATGATCCAGTAACACAATGACCCAATGACTCAATAAACTCAATGACCAAACAGCGCCTGGGTGGCGGAATTGGTAGACGCAAGGGACTTAAAATCCCTCGGTGGTCCCCCACCGTGCCGGTTCAAGTCCGGCCCTAGGCACCAATAAAATCAATGACTTATGATTTTGGCCTCTACTTCGGTAGGGGCTATTTTTTTTTGAATGTGATAAAATTGTGATAAAATTTTTTGGATTCATCCAAAACCTTTAGCAAATTCCTCAAACTTTCAGAATTATGATGAGCATATCTCTGGATCATAGTCGGTGCCCTGGCCGGTACCCATTTGATTCTCCTGGAACGGAAGGCCTTTGAAGAAATAATCAAGGAGAGCTTTCCGGGGGTACACCTTGCGGATAATCTACAGGCTTTTTAAAGGTTTTGAGTCAATCCGGCAGGATGATGACCGTCGATCACTTTTGTGAATTCACTTTGGTCGTGGCCCGGATGGGGGAGGGTAGAGCAAAGACAAAATCAGCCCAGGAATGCCTTTCTTCAACCTCTGAATTTGATCTCTAATCGGTTTTAGGCGGCACTGAAACCAAGATAAGAAAAGCCGGCCCCAAATATTCCCAGGCATGAATGACCGCTGGATGCTTAAGATGGCTAAACTTTTACGATTCAACTTATTTTAGATGGCCTGTGAGGAGACCAACCAGTTCCGAAGCATTCATGTCCTCAAGGGCTTCAACGGCCTTCGGAATCTTTTGCCATTTTTCAGGAAGACGATTTTCAGCAAGCGTTTTAAACTTGGCGAAGAGATCATCATCCGTTAACGGATCGGCTGGATCTCCTTTGGCCGACAATACAACGCTTTTGTACTGCTCTCCGGTTTTAAAGATGACTTCGACCTGTTGCAAACATTTCGCTGGAAATAGTTTTGTGAGCTCAGAATCGGCCCGCAAGGTTACCCGCCGAGAAAGATCCGCAACCCTTTCATCCTGCAGGGCCTTTCCGGAAACCTCCTGAGGACCCAGTCTGCCATGGACAAGGTAGCTGGCCACGGCAAAGGGAATGCTGTAAACAGCCTCCATGGTGTTTGACGGGTCCCTGCGGTTGAGAAGAAGGGCCTTTTCAAAGGTCCGGATAGAAATCTGATCAATTTCCTCCTCTCGATGACCCAGTTCCTCAAGCATTTTATTTAGTCCATCGATGGCCGGGTGGGCCCAGCGGCAGCAGGCATATTGTTTGAAGTAGACTTGTTCTATTTCAAACCTTTCGGACAAATCGTTAAGGAGCGACGAATCTGCCAGATAGGGACGCATCCCGCTCATTCCATTGGAAGCCAGAAAGGCAGCCGTATATCCGGTATAGGCTCCCCATGGCAGTCCCTCCTTCATAAGGCTTGGGAAGGAAGCGCTCCGATCCTGGGGAGCCTGAAGGCTAAGATATTCGGCCAGGCCAATGGAGGACAAAATGGTTTTGGAATCGAGATTCATGAGTCTGGAAACGGCTGCCGCAACCCCTGGCACGACCCAGGCGCCTGACCCCTTGCGGGGCCCCCCCATCTCTCTCATCAGGAGGGCGCTTCTTACGGCAATCTCATAACCGGCCGCTACTGCTTCAAGAAATGCCTTACCTGAGGAATCGAGGTAATCCGCTACACACAAGGCTGCAGGAATGATCGCAGCCCCCGGATGGCCCTGGGCCAGACGGTGGCCATCGTCCATATCGAAAAAAGCCGTTGTATAAGAATTGAGAAAGATGGACCAGGGGAGACTCATCGAAATTTCGGTTCCCCAGACCGGAGATTCCATCCCTGCATCCAGTTTTTTGATGCCTTTGACCAGGGCTAAAAAGTTTTCAGCCTCAACCCCTGCCAGGGAACATCCCAGGGCATCCAGGATGCAACGACGGGTCATTTCCCTTGTCTCAGGTCTCAGGTCTCCCCATGCAAGATTTCGAATAAAAAGGTCGAGTTCCATAGGGCTTACTTCAAAACCTTTGCTTCAATCAAGTTACGCTTTTTTGAAAAGGAACGAAAGTCATGGTCTCTACCCTATCTTCAGGGAGATATAATGCAGAATTCATCGGTAAAGAAAACAAGATACCTGATGGTGATGATCGATAGCGCTCATGATAGGCTCCTCATGCTTACATATTTTCATCGCTTCCGAGCAGCGGGGATGAAACCTGCATCCAGAGGGAGGATTAATCGGGCTGGGCACTTCTCCCTGCAGGATAATCCTCTTTTTCTTCTGTTTAGGCTCTGGAATAGGGATAGCGCTGAGGAGCGCTCGCGTATAAGGGTGGAGTGGGTTCGAGTACAATTCTGTGTCTTTGGCTACCTCTACAATCTTACCAAGATACATCACCGCTATACGGTCAGAGACATGTTCGACAACGCTAAGATCGTGGGCTATGAACAAATAACTTAGCTTGAATTCTTGTTTTAAATCATCCAGAAGATTGATAACCTGTGCCTGAATACTCACATCCAACGCCGAAACAGGTTCATCGAAAATGATGAGATCTGGCCGCAAGGCAATGGATCTGGCAATACCGATGCGCTGCCTCTGGCCTCCGGAAAATTCATGAGGATATCGAGACATATATTCAGGCCGCAACCCCACCTTTTTAAATAGATCTGCCACCCGTTCCCGGATATCGGAGGAGGGATGGATATCATGAACCTTAAAAGGTTCACCTACGATATTTCCTACAGACATTCTGGGGTTCAGAGATGAATAGGGGTCTTGGAATACAGCTTGAACTTTCCTCCGAAATTGTTTCATTTCGGACGGATTGATGGCGCTTATATTTTTCCCCTCTAAGAGGATATCGCCTTCTGTTGGCTCCAGAAGCCGGAGAATGCACTTGCCGGTGGTTGATTTTCCGCAACCCGACTCTCCTACGAGGCCTAAAGTTTCTCCTTTATCAACATGCAGAGAAACCCCGTCAACGGCTTGGACCCACCCCACCGTTCTTCGAAAAACTCCCTTTTTAATAGGGAAAAATTTCTTTAAGCGCTGAACGTCTAATAAATGTTCTCCATGAAAAATCAACTCTTCACTCATTCCTTACCAGCCTTCCCTGACGGCCCAGCAGGCAACTCTGTGACCAGGCTGATTTTCAAAAAGTTTCGGCTCCTTCCTCTTGCAAATCTCCCTTCCTTTGGAACAACGTGGGTGGAAATAACAACCCTCGGGTAGATCATTCAAACCAGGAACCATCCCGGGAATTTCCTCCAATCTTTTCTTTCCTCCTATGGCCTTGCTCCCCAGTTTAGGGATGGAATTCAAAAGTCCAACAGTATAAGGATGGAGGGGAGACTCAAAGATAGGAATGACGGGCGCCTCTTCCACGACCCTCCCCAAGTACATTACAATAACCCGTTTGGCATATTCAGCGACAGCTCCAAGGTTGTGGGTTATTAAAAGAATCGATGTCCCCATCAACTTTTGGAGTTCCACCATCAGTTCCAGAATTTGGGCTTGGATGGTTACATCAAGGGCCGTGGTCGGTTCATCGGCCAAAATCATTGCCGGCTTGCAAGCCAAAGCCATGGCAATCATGGCCCTTTGCCTCATCCCCCCCGAGAGTTGATGCGGATACTCATAAATTCTTCTGGCGGGAGAAGGAATCTGCACCTTTTCCAGCATTTCTTTGGCCTTTTTCCTCGCTTCTTGTCTGGAAAGACCATAGTGTTCGGTATAAACCTCGACGATCTGGTCTCCTATGGAATAAAGTGGATTCAGGCTTATCATCGGTTCTTGAAAAATCATGGCAATTCTGTTCCCGCGGATTTTTCTCAATTGCTCGGGTGACATTTTACACAAATCCTGTCCTTGAAAAAGAATCTCCCCACTCACAATCTGACCCGGAGGACTTTGAATCAAACCCAAAATGGAGAGGGCCGTAACGCTCTTGCCGCACCCTGATTCGCCTACTAACCCCACAATCTCTCTATTCCCCACGTGAAAAGAGACATTGTCCACGGCTTTTATGACCCCTTCGGGGAGGAAAAAATAGGTTTTTAAATTTCTAATATCTAAAAGGGGGCGGTCATTCATCTTTTTACTCTCAAATTTTTTGGCTCCCACGACCCGTGGAAATATGCCCAGATCCATATTCAATGGGTCTCGTCAATTCCAGGGGCGTTAAATCCTTAATTTTGGATCTGTAATGTCCCTCAGGCCATCCCCAATCATGTTAATGGCCAACACCGTGGTTAGGATCGATAGGCCGGGGAAAATCGATAGCCATGGGGCGGTCGTCAAGCGGTCGATGCCGCTTTTTATCATATTCCCCCATGTAGGTGTGGGGGGGGACACACCAAGACCGAGAAAGCTGAGACTCGCTTCCGTAAGAATGGCCGTGCCCACCCAAAGCGTCCCAGCCACTAAAATCCCCCCAAAAATGTTGGGGAAAAGGTAATGCGTGAGGATGCGCAGGTTGCTGACCCCGATGATCCTTGCCGAATCTACATACTCTCTTTCCTTAACCACCAATGTGGGGCCATAGGCGAGGCGGGCAAATCTGGGAGCGAAAACAATACCCATGGTGAGGATTAATTTATCCATGCCGGGACCTAAAATGGCCACGACTAAAATACCGGAAATCAAGACGGGAAAAGACAAGAGCACATCCACCATGCGCATGATGATGCTTCCCACGATTGCGCCTTTATAGCCGGCAACGGCGCCCATCGCAGTCCCCACCACCAGGCCGAACAGTATGGAAAGAATCCCTACGCTCAGCGAAACGCGGGTGCCCCACAAAACGCGGGACAACACATCCCTTCCATATTCGTCGGTACCCAATGGATAAGTCCTATCCGGTGGTTTGAGCCGATGCACCATGTTTTGTTCAAGAGGATCATGGGGAGAAATCCAGGGAGCGAGGATGGCCACGGCAATCACTATGATGATGATCGCCGTCCCCACCAATGCGGTCTTATTTTTCTTGAAAGTGCGCCAGAGTTTCCCTTTTCCCTCTTCCAGTATTCGTGTATTACTCATACTTTACTCTTGGATCAATCAAACCATAGGAGAGGTCAATCAACAGATTAATGAACACCACCAGGCTGGCATATACGACCATCACGGATTGGAGCGTTATATAATCCCTCTGTTTTATGGCGCCGATCATCATCTTTCCCAATCCAGGACGCGAAAATACAATCTCGACGAGAATCGAATTTCCAATCAGAATAATGGCATAGACCCCAATAAACGAAATAATAGGAATGAAGGCATTCCGAAGCGCATGCCCATAAATAACGATTCGTTCCGGCAGTCCCTTGGCTCTGGCAGTCCGAACATATTCTTCTTGAAGAACATTCAGCATGGCTGACCGGGTTGTCCGCGTAATATAGGCCGTCATCATGAGCCCCAGCGTAAGGGTTGGGAGGAATAAATGATAAAGAGTATCCCGGAGATCGGAACTGTCGCCAGCGCCCATCACGGGGAAAAGGTCCAACTGGATGGAGAAGAGCAGCATGAGGAGGATCCCCATGAAAAAAGTTGGGATGGAAACACCGGCCAAGGAGAGCGTACGCCCGAAATAATCAAAAAAGGCGTTCCTTCGGAGAGCCGTGAATACACCCATGGGAATCCCAAGAATAATTCCCAATAATAGAGAGCTAAAAGCAAGCTGGAGCGTATAGGGTAAAACCCGGCCCACCTCCGGAGCGATTGGGCGGCCATTGATTATAGATTTTCCCAGATCCCCGCGGACCAGGCTTCCGAGAAAATCTGCATATTGCACCCCAAGAGGTCGGTCGAGACCCATCTGCTTTTCCAAGGCCTCAATGGCTTCTTTGGTGGCATAATCACCGAGCACGGCAACGGCCGGACCTCCCGGCATGGTGCGCATCAGGAAAAAGATCAACGTCGCCACGATTAAAAGGATGGGGATAGAGAGTATGATTCTCCGAACTGCAAATTGGATCATGGATTCAGTCCTCTCGTTTGCCTGTAAAAGAATAAAAGAGGGGATCTCAGGTAAGGCAACATTTCTTTTGGGACTCTACCCTATTTTTTTATCCATTGGGTATTTTCCGTAGCCCGAAGACCATCCGTTAAGTTTATGGGTGTATATCCCCAGTCGACATAGGATTTATTGGCAAAAAGAGTCCCCAGAGAAACCACGGGATAGGATGCCATATATTGCAGGATCTTTTTTTGTGCTTCATTCCATATTTCCACTTGCTTTTTCGTCTCCCTCTCTTTGCCGGCACTCTCGATCAGGCTGTCGATGCTGTCCACTACCCCGTCCCCGTTGGCGTCAACCGCTCCCAGGTGGGAAAAGTTGGTTATGGGCCTTTTCCCGGCGGCTACGATGGACGCCGAATGGAAGTATTGCATAAGAATGACATCTGCATTGGGTCTCATGGCGATATACATCACGATGGGATTCAGATTTTGCCGGATCCGCGTATGAAAGGTGGAATGGTCCACCACGGAGATTTTCAGGGTAATCCCTATCTTCTTCAATTGGGCCTGCATCAATTCGTAGGCGCGCTGATAGGATTCGCTCTCCGAAGTAAAAACATCCAGGGACAAACCCTTGGAATATCCTGCTTCTGCGAGGAGCCGCTTGGCCTTATCCAGGTCGTGCTCATAGAGGAGATTTTCTTTGGCGATCTCTTCCTGGGAAAGTCCCTGCTGTCCTGCGGGAACGGGAGAATAAAGCTCCTTCGTTGTCTTCGGGCCGTAAAGGAAGATGAACTCTTTCCGGTTCATGGCATAGGCGATCGCCTGTCGAACCTTTAAATTATCCAACGGTTTGATACTCATGTTAAAATGAACCAGGAGGGTATCGAAACCGAGAATGGTTTGCAGCACGGTCCCGGGGATTTTTGTCATCTTTTCAGCCCAGAGGTCATCCCGTGGCCCTTCGATCACGTCGATCTCTCCTTTCTGGAAAGCCATATCCCGGCTGCTCAGGTCCGGCATGTAGAAGAATTCGAATCCCTGGATTTTCGGGGTTCCCTTGAAATATTCCTTGTGGCGTTCCAAAACGGCCTTTTCCATGGGTTTATAGCTTTTATAAACAAAGGGGCCCGTACCCACGGGATTGGTCCGAAACCAGTCGTTTCCTTTTTCTTCCAAAGGTTTTTTGCAGACGATGAGGCCCCCGCCGCGATTGACAATCTTGGGTAGAAAGAGAGAGGCGGAAGTGGGTGTTTCCAGGGTTATTTTTACGGTATATTTATCTGCCGCCTCAAAGGTCATTCCCGAATAATCGCCTGAAAAGGCGGAATATTTCTTATCCGCTGCCCGCTTAAAGGAATAAACAACATCCTCAGAAGTTATTTCGTATCCGGCCTTGCCGTCGTAAGGATGGCTCTTCACTCCGGAATTTAGGCTTATCACCCATTCCTGATGGCCGTTGGGAAGGATTTTCGGAACGGGTATCGTTTTGGCCAAATCCGGTTCGATGCCCTCGGTAGTCATATTCCCGGGCTTATACCGCAACAGGCCGTTGAAGATCATTTCCACGACAATCCGGTCCGGAGATCCCGTGGCCATGTGGGGATCGAATGTCTTGGCCTCTCCAAACTTACAGGCCGATCGTAAAATCTGGCCTTCGGCTTGCCCCACATTCAGCGTAAGGATTGCCGGCACCCCTGCAAACAAAAAAATAGCGATCCCAAATACCCATAAATTTCTTCCAAATACTTTTCCCATAAAGTTGCCTCCTTTCAGATTTTTTCATCGTATTTTCTCGATTCTCACCCCTTCGTAACACGCCCTCTTGGGGCTGCCTTATCGAAAGGCGCCTTTTTTCTCGTCCCACAAAATGTGTTTCGCCTATTCCGCCTGTAGCAAGATCTCAAACTTTTCTCTGATCTTCTTGTCAATATCTCGGGGAATGGCCAGGGGCTTATGTTCTCTCAGAATTCTCCTGGCCTCGATCCGCGCCCGCTCGCGCCCATCCAGAGATCCCTCCTTCTCCCAATTATTCCGGTCATTTCTGTCGGAGAGACGGGGGAAGAAAATCTCCTCCCGCATGAAACGTACGGTATGGGGGCTGGCAATATAAGATCCCCCTGGCCCCAGTTCCAATATTTCTTTTAAAGCCAGGGTTTCGTCATTCACACGGATTCCCTTCACGGCCCTTTTGGCCATCCCGATGATCTCATTATCGATGACATACTGTTCGTAAGCCACGCCGTCTCGGATCCTTCCCGCAGCGTGATGGATGTAATTTGAACCTGCAAGCGCAGTCAGGGACAGCCCAAAGGCCTTCTCGTATCCAGCCTGCACGTCGGGAAGCTTTGAATCCGTGATCCCTCCGATATTATAGTTTGGGATGCCAATATGTTGAGCCATCTGGGAGATGGCGGCATTGAGGATCTGGCGCTCAATGCTCCCCGGGCTAAAGGAAGCATTTCTCATATCGATTACGCCGGGGCACCCACCATAGATGACGGGGCATCCCGGGCTTACCAGTTGAGTAAGGGTAATCCCTGCAAGCTGCTCCGCATGGGTCAGGGCCAAATTTCCTGCCATGGTCACCGGTGAGGAAAAGCCCATGATCGCAACTGATGAAAGGGCGACCGGCATATGGTGTTTTACAATTTCCAAGAGGATTCGGGTCACGTCAGGATTCAATGTCAGGGGGCTCAGCATCCAGGAGGTGATGAAAGACAGAATGGGCCGCTGCTGGAGTTCTCTTTCGCTACCCGCGATCATCGCGCCAAGATTAATCACTTCCTTCACTTTTTCCAGAAAATTGACATTCCCCATGACATGCTTGCCCGTGTTTACAAGAGAGGCGTAATACTTATTGACATCGAGTTTTTCCGGCGGGACGTCCTGAGCTTCTACGGCCCGGATATAGAAATCAATGTATCTGAGGCCGTCCACGAGGCGGGCAAGGTCGGCCACATCTTTCAGGGTTGCCATTCTTAGCTTCTGAGTCTCCAGATCGAGAGTGTGTATCTCCCCTCCTCCCGTGCCGGCATAGACTTTTCGGCTCTCCAGGATCAGGTCGTTTGCAGGATCTCTGCCACAGAGATGAATCCTTCGGGGAGCTGTTTTGAGGGCCTCTTCCACCATCTTTGCCGGAATCTTGACGGACTGGCCATCTTGTCCGATTCGCGCTCCTCCCTTTTCGTAAACCTCCATCGCTTCAGAGAGGGGCGCTTTCACTCCGCCTTCTTCCAATATCTTCAGAGAGGTTTGGTGGATCCTTACAATCTCTTCCGGCGATAAAAACTTGAGCTGTCCCCCTTCAAACGATTCCCGAACCATCTTAGAACCTTTCACTCCTTCTCATGGATGACCAAACAAAAGGGGCCCGGAAAACTGGGCTGATTCCCCCAGCTCCTCCTCAATCCGGAGGAGGGTGTTCTGCTTGGCGATTCTCTCTCCCGACCTTGGAGCTCCGAATTTGACGAGAGGCGCCCCTACGGCAACGACCACTTCCGGAACCGGATCATCCCCGCCTCCGGCCCGGCCAGATCCCACAAGCTGATAACCATGCTCTTTGGCATAGGCAGCCGTGTCCATGGCTTCAGAAAGGGTCCCAACCATATTGGGTTTGAAGATCATCGCGTTTGCCGCTCCCATGGCAACCCCTCTCTTCAGCCGTTCGAGGTTCGTTACAAAAAGATCGTCCCCGACTATTAAAGTACTCAACTGCTTGGTAATCTCTTCATACCCTTCAAAATCATCTTCCTCAAGGGGGTCTTCAATCATAAAAAGAGAGTAAGATTTGGTCAAACCTTCGAGGAAATGGATCATTTCATCCCGGCAGCGCATCTGTCCCCTAAAGTTGTAGCATTTGTTCTCTGGGTTGTAGAAATGGCTCGCGGCGCAATCCAATCCCAACCGGAACATCCCCGCATAGTCAGCGGCTTTTGTGGCTTCCAGCAGGATTTCCAAAATTTCTGCGGGCTCATCCGCAGGTGCGGCATATCCCGCCGAAGAACCGGTTTGAAGACCTTTCTGTCCATAGCGCTTTTTGATTGTTTCGCCCAGCGTAGAAAACACTTCCACACCCATTCTTAAGGCTTCGGAAAACTTGCCTGCCCCCGTAGGCGCCAGGATAAATTCCTGGAATTCTACTTTTCGATCACCGTAAAGGCCGCCGTTAATCATATTAAACATGGGCAGGGGTAAAACGGGCCCTTCTCCTTTGCCCAGATAACGATAAAGGGGAATCTCTTGGGAATTCGCCGCTGCCCGGGCTACCGCAATAGAGACACTGTAGATGGCATTGGCCCCCAAACGGGACTTATTGGGGGTGCCATCCAACTCAATCATGAGCTTATCAATCCCCCGCTGGTCAAGAACACTTTTGCCCTTCAAGGCCGGGTAAATAACTTCGTTTACGTTTTTTATAGCTTGTTGAACTCCCAGCCCTCCGTAACGCTTTCCTCCATCACGCAGCACAAAAGCCTCATGCCTTCCCACCGAAGTACCGCAGGGGGAAGAACCTCGTCCCATTGATCCATCGGCGGTCCAGACGTCTACTTCCACCATCGGCCGTCCTTTACTATCCAGTATTTCTCGGGACTTCATTATCGATATTTTAGGGTCTTTCTTTGCTTTCCTCATAAGATTGCGCTCTACGTTCTCCCCTTAACTTTTTGGTCCAATATAAATCACGTTCAAGTCGCAGACATTTGTGCCCGTGTTTCCGGTCACAATTTCATCGCCAACCATTCGCAGAACTGCCGAGCTATTATGGGCGCGCAATTGTTCATACGCATTCACACCTTTTCTATGAGCTCGCGCCACTGTTGTGCCGTCGGTCATTCCCCCGGCAATCTCCGATGGGCCATCCGTGCCATCGGTATCGATCGCCCCAATACAAAATCCTTCCAGGCCTGCCGTTTCTAATGCAAAACTAAGAGCCAGTTCCTGAGAAGGGCCCCCCATTCCGCAGGGACCATCGACTCTGGTTGTCGTTTCCCCCCCCGCAATCAGCACGCAAGGAGGTGCAAGGGGGCGATGGTTCAAAGCGGTTTCCTTGGCTACAGCGGCCAAAAATATCCCTCCTTCCCGGCTCTCCCCTTCGAGGTGTGTGGTCAGGATCAACCCGTCAAGGCCCATCCTATCCACCGCTCGTTTGGCAGCCTCACAGGCATCTGCCGGTTTTTGCAATACGAAATGATGGATGCAATTGCCGAGAGTTTTAGGAGTCTCATGTGCGGGGTTGGGGTTGTGAAGGAATTCAACGATCGAGGGTGGAATCAGGGGAAGAAGATCATATTTTTTTAAGACGTTGCGGGCATCCTGAAGAGTGGTGGAATCCGCTGCCACGGGGGTCCCGAAAAATTTAGCGGGTTGGTCTGGGTCAATCGTGGGCTTGCTCCCCACGGAATCGGAGATGATCAAATTGATCATCTCCGCCCCTTTGGCTTCAATTTTTTGGGCTAATCGACCTCCATTGGCGGCAGAAATGTGGCGGCGCACGGCATTGATTTCCAGGATGCGGGCGCCGCTACGCAAAAGCTCGGCCGTTACTTTCATTTCATCCTCTAAAGTGATTCCAGGGACAGGGCAACTCATCAAGGCCGAACTTCCGCCGCTAATCAAGCCAATAAAAAGATCCCCAGGTCCAGCATCATTCACCAGGTCCAAAATACGTCGGCTGGCCAGCAGACCCTCCTCGTTGGGGAGAGGGTGGCCGCCTACTGCCAATTCTATCCGGTGTAATGAACCCGCACCGTCTATTTGTTTTACAATCACTATGCCCTTAGTAATCCGGTTTCCCAACGTATCTTCAACCGCTTTGGCCATGGAGTTACAGGCTTTCCCGGCTCCAACCACAAAAAGACGGCGTTTCTCCTGCAGATTCCATTTTTGGTTTCCTATCCGAAGAATATTTCCATCCAGCCTTAAAAGATTCCTGATCACCTGATAGGAGTCAAGGGTTTGAAGGGCAGTCTCAAGGATCTCTAATACCACCTGCCGGCCGGCGATATCTCCAGTTGCAACTAAACTTTCTCGATTCTTGATCTTCATACCTTCAGGCCTCTCCGTCTTTCCAACCGGCCAAAAATAAAAGTGAAGTGGGGAAGACTAAACTGTATATTGATCAATCTTTTTTTCGTTGAGGATGACTCCTAACCCGGGGCCGTCGGGGGCGGCGACGTATCCTTCCCTGTCAATCCAGATTTTTGATTCCAAAATACCGCCCAATTGCTGATAAGCTTCGATCGTTCGGGTTCTTGGCTCGTACATCAGTTCCACCCAAGTCAAACCCGGAAACGTGCAGGACAGATGGATTGCCGCTGATAGGCCGATTCCGCTCATGCTATGGTGGGGGACGAAGTGCCTTTTGTATATTTCGGCCATGGCCGCAACCTTGCGCAGCTGGGAGACGCCTTCGGACATGGCGCAATCTGGCTGGATGATGTCGTAAACCCCGCGTTCGATGAGCCAGCGGAATTCGTGCAGTCCCTGATTTTTTTCCCCTCCGGCGATGTAAATTTCCGTGGCCTCTCGCAGGCGAATCAGATTGTCAAAATCATAGCGGGAGAGTGGTTCCTCCAGCCAGAGCCCCCCCCGGGCTTCCAATTCGCGGGCCATACGCCAAGCCCTCTGAAAATCCCAGACTACCCCCTGTTCGGGAGATGGTAAATTGGTGGCCTGATTGGCATCCACCATAAAATCCATTTTCCCCTGGGTTGCCTTCAGACAGGCATCCAGGATGAATAGGTCATCGGCCATCTTCTCATTGTGGAACCGGAGCTTCATGGCCTTAAATCCCAATTCTTGATAGTGTGCCGCAAGCAAGGCTCGATCTTCAGGTTTTCCCATTTCAACCGCGCTGGCGTAAGCCAATATTTTATTGCGGTAGCTTCCCCAAAGTTTATGAAGCGGAAGGCGCGCAGCCTTGCCGATAATATCCCACAAAGCCATATCTATACACCAGATGCCGCTTCCGGCATTGCGATAAACTCGGGCCAAGCGTTCCGCCGCCAATGGGTCTTCGCCAACCAAATAGGGTTTGACTTGGGTTAAGATCACCCCGGCAAGATGGCCGCTTGTTCCCCCAATGCCCATAATCCCTTCATCGGTGAAGATGCGCACCAAGGTGAAGTTGTGGGAGGAAATGACCAGGCCAGGCTGCCAGGCGGGCCTCACCTTCCCCGGGTAGGGAATCGTAAGGTTATTGGCAACAACATCGATGATCTTCATGAAACCGCCCCCTTTTAATCTTTTTCTGAGGACAAAAGAATTACAGCAAAATAAATGCCAAAGGGAGATTTGAACTATTTTTTATAAATAAAGTAAAAAAATCAGATGAATGGCGGTGACTTACAGGTAGAAAGGAAAGACCTTGAATGATTGTTTTGTTGCAAACATGAAAAAAATGATGTAAAGATGAAACATACGTGGAAGAAGGAGATGAAACCTAAACTTTGTATTGTGGGATATAAGCCCGTGATCGCCATCGCCCGGAAAGTTGCTGCCGAGTTTGGCGATGATGCCGATTTTATTTTTATCACCAGCTTGTTGGAGGAAGCGGAGTTTTTTTTACGAGAAATCGAAGGGGTAGCAGATATTGTATTGGCTGGACCGTCAACCAGGAGAATGCATTCAAAGCATCTCAAAATTCCGATCATCTCCTTCCGCCCAACGTTTCCTGATTTGATCCGGGCCACCCAGGAGGCCCAGAATTTCGATAATCGTATCAGCTTGTGTCTGTCAGGAGATGACCGGGATTTTGACCTTTCCCTCCTATCGCAGGTGATGAACGCTTCCTTTTTGCCTTTTTACTGTGACACCAGTGGGGAATATGAGAATGCCTGCAAGATAGGGAAGGAAAAAGGCTACAGGGTGGTAATCGGAGGGAGTTATACAGTCGGGATTGCTGAAAAACTGGGGATGAAGGGGATTTTACTTTATAAGGGCATGGACATGATTCGCATGGCGGTCAAGAATGCCCTGGAAATCTGTAAAATTCAGCATGAAGGAATCCGCCGGATATCACAGCTTAATGCTGTGGTCAACCATTTCCCCGAAGGTCTGCTATTAACCGATGAGGCCGGGCAGGTCATTTTAGACAATCCTCCCGCCCAAACCCGTTTGGGAACCAAGAAGCTGCAGGGCCAGAGGGTAACGGATCTCTTCGGCAGTAAAACCGCGGAGGAAGTATTATATCAAGGCCATAAAATTCTCAACGCCATCGAGAGGGAAAATTTAGTTGTAAACTACATACCCGTTCGCTCCTCAGAAGGAATTCATGGTTTAGTTTGCACCTTTACGAAAATTGATGAAATCCAGGATGCGGAATTTACGGTAAGGAAAAAACTTCATGACCGGGGTTTTGTAGCCAAGTACAAATTAGACGATATTATAGGCGAAAGCCCGGCGATACGCTTATGCCAAGAGAAAGCGTCTCTATTCGCCGCAGCTCAAGGTCCCATTCTGATTACAGGAGAAAGTGGGACAGGTAAAGAGCTTTTCGCCCACAGTATTCACACGATCAGTAATCAGTGCAAAGGTCCTTTTGTGGCCATCAATTGTGCCACCCTGCCGAGTGAGCTTCTGGAAAGCGAACTTTTTGGTTATGAGAAAGGGGCCTTTACCGGGGCTCATGTTTCCGGGAAAAAAGGCCTGATTGAGTTAGCCCATAAAGGAACGCTTTTTCTGGATGAAATTACCTCCCTCAGCTATTCTCTGCAAGCCAAACTTTTGCGCCTCCTCTCTGAACATGAAATTTTGAAACTTGGAAGCGACCGAATTATTCCCGTGGAAATTCGCATTATAGCCGCTACCAACCTTGATATGGAATCCTGTGTCGCTGACCATCGGTTCCGGGAAGATCTTTATTATCGTTTGAGCGCCTTCCGCCTGCATATTCCTCCTCTATGCGAACGTCCGGAAGATTTGGCTCCACTCTTTTTGCATTTTATAGGCAGGACGCGCAAGGAGATCATCGGTTCTCTGATTAAAAAGAAACAATTGATTCGACGTATTTTAGAAAATGAACCTTTTAAGGGAAATGTTCGGGAACTGGAAAACATTGCCAAACGGTTTTGTCTCCTATATCAGCCCGGGAAGCACGGGGAAAAGATTAGCGCTCTCCTGGAGGCCTGTCTGGAAAGAAAAACGCGACCCTCCGCAGCCGAAGAACCTGCAGCCCATCTTGAGACCGCCTTGGGCGAAACAGAAAAGACCCTTATTCAAGAAATGTGTAGAAAGTATAAGAACAAAAATGAAATTTCCCGAATCTTGGGTATTGACCGCAGCACGCTGTGGCGCAAGTTGAAAAAATACGGACTTTGAAACCCCATCTATTCTTTTTGTCAACCCATCGGCCCAAAGCCTCCTTTTCCAATGGACCCCAACTTGCCTTGCCATCCCCCAGTTTATTGGGTTCAAACGGTTCTCGTGTCCGGAGTCTTGGATCAAACAGACGATTGCTACCTTTCGATGGAAAATGGTTCAGATCGCGGGCCGGATCGTGAAGCATGCCGGCAAGACCGTTCTGAAGCTGATGATCGATCTGGAAAAGTTGAAATTGTTTAAGGGATCAGGCACAAGGCCTTTGAACTGAGTTGATATCCATATGGGTGAAAACAGAGACAAATCCAGAGGAAAGAGATAGGTTAAGGAGGTCGTTTGCTCAAAAGCGAATGGCCATGCCCCGTTGGGGCGCTCTCTAATGATACGGGATAAAGAGACGATTTGAAGAATCAGGAATTCTCACTTTAAAAAAATCTCTCTAAATTCTCCCGGTTAGGTACGTCTATTTTTTCTATATCGGGATTTGGGATAATAATTCAAGTTGATATCTCGACAACCTACGGGTAAGATAAGGACTAAACTGTTACGTCTATCAAGATGGAAAAAGCTGCATGATTTTGAGGAAGCAGGTTGGGGTCCTCCGTGGGTCCATAGGGGCATTGGTAATTCGGTATTTGCGTAAATCTTGTGTTCGTAGCTCTGGGATCAGGTCTTGCAATCAGGCATTTCCAAGATTGTAATGAGAGGCTTCAAAAAGGGATGGGGCCATCCATAAAACAATTAGCCTCTACAAATGCGGAATGCGGAGACCGGAATTTAAAAACGATGAATTAAGGAGGCGCCTATGGGTGAGATTGTTCACACGTCGCGAATCAAAATCGTAAGGGAAAAAGGTCCGACCCGAAGGGCGATGATCGAGGGATTTAATGAGCCGGTCTATTACGGGGTCCACGGAGGGATCAAGCGGTTCTATAAAATAGAACCGGAAAAAGAACATGCTGCCACGCTTGACCATATCGTTGCGGCCACGGCAGCCTGAATGACGGGAACGCTGGCCAGGTTCCTGGCCGAAAAACAGATTCCCACTCCTGAAGACCTTTATCGGGCGGAAGTGGAAGGGGATATCGAAAATGTTAACAATGTGCTGAAGATCACCCAGATTCGGGTCAAGTACTATTTGAAGGTGGCTGCGGGAAAGGAGAAGGAGGCGAGAGAAGCCTTCTCTTCTTATCTGACCTCCTGCCCTGCGGCTCAGAGCGTGATCGGTTGTATCCAGATCAAGGACGACCTTATCCTTGAAGGGGCGGCTGGATAATTAAGATCGATCATCCCCCCTCGCCCCCCTTTAGTCTCCGACCCGGAGGGAAAAAGGGAGGGACAGGTATTTGGAACTTATTTAATAATGAGATATCTTTTACCTAAATTGAGCGATTCTTTTGAAAGGAACCTGTAGCCGAAGGCTTTAGCCTGCGGTTTCCTCTCACCCGTTGGGTGAGAAATCGTTTCCGACCCGCCTGCCAAAGAACTTATTCGGCGGGCAGGTAAAATCACGCAACCTAAAGGTTGCGGCTACATTTAGAATAATAAATCGCTCAATTTAGTTTTTAGTAATCTTCGAGTGAAAGAGAATGGGGCGCCTTTTTAAAAAAGATGGGGAGATAAGGAGATAGGGGAATCAGGGGATCAGGAGATCAGGATATCGGGTGATAGGAAATCAATTTATAAAGCAGTGTTAGGTTGATAAGGCCTGTTTTAATAGGTGGAATCTTTTTTGTGTGTAGCTGAAGAATTCCCTGTACGCCTCGCAAAGATAATTCATCCCATTCACCAGGCGGTCATGCTGGCATCCGAAATGACAGATAAAATTCCATTCACAATTACTGCATCCGGAGGATTGCTGAATTTTGCGGCGATTGAATGCCTGTAACTTCGGGCCGTTCATCATCTCATGGACCGGCGTTTCAAGAAGGTTTCCGGCCATCCAATCCTCTTCCACAAAAAAATCACAGGGATAAACATCCCCGTTGTATTCAACCACAACATAACTGCCACACTCGTTATGGAAGGCACATATTTCAGGATCGATCCCCATATAGACGGCCAGGATGTTCTCGAAAAGTCTTATGGAGGCAATGGGTTTGCCTTTGTTATACCAGACGTCGAAAAGGGTGCAGAGAAAGTCTTTGTAATCCGGAACACTTAAAGAGTAGCCTTTCATTTCCTGTGTCTCTCTGTTCATCTCAACACAGGGTATGAACTGCAAATGATAGAGCCCATTTCTTATGAAAAATTGGAAGAGCTCCGCAGGCTTCTTGACCGTGATGTCATTGACAACGGTGAGAATACTGAATTCCACCTGATGATTTCTGAGGGTTTGAATTCCTTTCATTGTCTGTCGGAAGGAATCCAGGCCGTTGAGCGCATGGCGATAGGCGTTATGATATTCTTCAGGGCCATCGAGGCTCACTCCGATGAAGAAGTTATAACGTTTGAAGAATTTGGCCCATTCGTCATTGAGCAAGAGTCCATTGGTTTGCAGGTTATTGCTTACGAGCTGTGCCGATAAGCCATAACTTTGCTGATATTCCGCCACCCTTTTAAAAAAATCGATGCCGGCCAGAAGGGGCTCTCCTCCCTGCCAGCCAAAAGAGGCGCATTTTCCGGCTGATTTCATATAAGAGGATATCATTGTCCGGAGGGTTCTATCATCCATGAGATGACGCCCTTCGGAACGGTAGGGATCGCCGGGGCGTATGTAAAAGCAATATTTACATCGCATATTGCAATCCGCAGACACAGGTTTAATCAGAAGGCTCAACTGCCGGGCCATTGATGAAATTATTCTCTCAAGACTTATTTCTTCAGGTATTTGGCGAACCAGTCCAGAGTCCGTTTCCATGAATCCTTTGCAGCTTCCGGGTGGTAATTCGGTCCTTCCCTGTGAAAGGCGTGTTTTGCCTCCGGGTATATCTTCATGTCAAAGACCTTATTATTTTTCTTCAATTCTTCTTCGAGTTTTTTAACATCATCAACAGGAATGGCCGCATCTGCTGCTCCGTAATTCCCGAGCAGCATGGCTTTCATCTCGGGCACAACATCAATAGGTGATTTTGGCTGCAGAGGGGTGATCTTGTTTATTGTGCGGCCATAAAAGACCACGGCTGCCTTTAAGTCTTTTCTGTGAGCAGCGAAAAGGAGAGAAAATCTTCCGCCCATACAAAACCCCATACATCCAATGGAGTTCGTAAAGACGACGGGCTGCTTTTTAAGATATTCTACGCCGACATCCAGATCAGCCATTGCATCGGCATCGGATAGTTTACCCAGGGCTTCGCGCGCCTCATCCGTATCGCCGGGATAATCCGGTCCGAGGCTGCGGGATACAAGGTTCACGGCAAGGCTGACATATCCTTCTTTTGCAAGGTTCCTGTTGACGTTTCTAATATAGTCCGTGATCGCCCTGTTTTCATGTATTACGATCACGCCCGGATAGGGCCCTTTTCCGGCAGGCTTCGAAAGGTAACCGCCTACTGTACCCCCTTGCCCTTCAAACCTGACATTCTCAGACTGAACGTCCGGTTTTTCCTGTGAATGGGCTATTCCCGGTATTTTCCAGGTTCCGCCTGTTAGGGTTAACCATCCGACCACTTTCAGAAACATCCGCCTTGAGAGGCTCTCCTTCTTGTCCCAGCTTTGATGATTGATGTCCATGTCATCGCCCTCCGTCCCCTCCCCTGCCTTCGCCGAAGCGGCTTCGCGCAGGCAGGCATCAAGAAAGGGGAAGAAATATTTTTAGGTTGTGTTGAATGCACCCATGAGGGGCGTGTAATTCAATCTCTATATCACCGTGTGTATGGGTCACATTGATATTTTAATATTTTACTTTTATGATGATTTAAAATCAATCTTTTTTTGATTGAGGTGATGGATTTGGATTGCACCCTTTCACTCAAGCAGAGACAAATCCGTCGAATGGTCCGGGAGTTTGCAAAGGCTGAACTGGCCCCCATCGCCAGAGAGATTGACGAGGAGGGACATTTCCCATGGGAAGTTGTAGAGAAGATGGGGCCCCTCAATTTTTTTTGGAATGCAGGCTCCAAGACAATACAGCGGAGCCGAGACAGACTCGATCTCCTATTGCCTGGCGATTGAAGAGATTTCACGGGTCTGCGCAGCCATGGGTCTGACCATCGCCGTGCATAACAGTGTGGTCGTCTATCCCCTGAGTCAGTTCGGCAGCGATGAACAGAAGGCGAAATTTCTCCCTCCCCTGGCCGCAGGAGAGAAGATCGGCGCTTTCTGTTTAACCGAATCGAATGCCGGATCGGATGCGCTTTCGATCGAATCCACGGCCATCCGCGATGGTGAATCCTATATTGTCAATGCGAATAAGATATTTGTCACCAATGGAGGGGTGGCCGACACCCTGATCATTTTTACTTCGGTCAAACCGGGCGAAGAGTTCATATTTGTCTATAAAGGAGAATTTGAGCTTACCCTGGGAGGCAAAGTGTTTCACCTGAAACAGGGAGAGACCATCCATTTCGATTCTGAAACCAGGCATAAACTTCGAAATATTTCGGATGAAAAGTGTGAGCTCCTCGTAACACTCTATACCCCATAATTTTAAGGCTAACCAAACGTATTCGAAATTCCCCTAATAATTCCCTCCCCCTTCAAGGGGGAGGTGAGGAGGGGGATGGGGGATCTGTGGAGTGCCTTCCTTGTATCCAACCCTCGAGATATGGGACGCGGTTAGATGTTATGGGGAGGTGTGGAGGGGTTATTTTTTATAGGTGGGCCCGCCGGTTGGTGGTTAATCCTTGTCGCATTCGAGGTATTTAAACAAACCCGTAATGAAGTTTCCCCAGGTGGGCATCAATCGATCAATCTCGTAGGGGATAAGCTTGATTTTTTCATCGTGAATCTTATCGTGCAACTCCTCCAGTTTATCGAAATGCAAAGGCCAGGTCTTTTTCCCTAACTCGCAGATCATGTGAATACTCTTCTTTTTTGCATCCATGTCCAGTATGCGCAGCCTTTTAAACCCGTCCCCGGCAAAAAATTGAGTCTGATTGTCCTTCATCTCAATCAATTTCTCCCAGCTGAAGGAACATCCACGCTCTTTCTTTGAAATGTCTTCTTCAGGAATCCTTTTTTTCCTTCCGGTCTTTTCCATCTCTTCTGTACCCGAATCCGGCCAAAGGGCTTAATTGAAGCGTACAAAATAGAGAGCAGGGTGTCAAGGGGTTCGATGGGTTGACTTCAGTAAGTTAATGATTTATAGGAAATCTATTATGCCCAAAGGGCATTCGTGAAATTCGTTATCTCATTTGTGTCATTCGTGCTATTCGTTTCTATAGAGGAGAGAAGAATGGAGATACTGGGAGTGCTTGGGAGTCCGAGGATGGGTGGGAACAGCGATATTCTTCTGGATCAAGCCCTGGCAGGGGCAAAAGAGGCGGGTGCAAATGTGGAGAAGATCATCCTGAGCCAGAAGAAGATTTCAGGGTGCCTCGATTGCGGGAAATGTAATGAGACGGGAATATGCGCCATCCAGGACGACATGCTCGAGATTCACAGGAAGGTTCTTAAGGCAGGTGGCATCCTCCACAGCGCCCCCCTCTATTTCTGGGCAATGACCTCACAGATGAAAGCCTACCTGGACCGCTGGTGTGCCTTCTTTGACGGAGATTGGAATTGGCACAAGGCCTACTCTCGAAAAATGAAGGGAAAGAGAATCGGGGTCATCACTGTTTGCGGAGACCCCAATGCCCATACCGCCGACCCCATTGTTCACAGTTTTAAGTCTACCTGTACATTTTCAGGCATGAACTTGATGGGTGTCGTTCAAACTTCTGCCGGTCAAAAGGGCCAGGTTGATAAGAATGAGAAGGCGAAAAAAGAGGCTTATGAGTTAGGTAAAAAGATAGCCACGCCTTAAACAAACATTTCAAATTTCAAATTGCAAATTTCAAATTGAAATAAGGGTTTTTCAATCGGAAACCTGAAATTAAGGGGGATGGAGAAAAAAATGGATGAAAAGAAGAAACTCTCGGTCATCATCGACCACTGGATAGAACACAATGAAAGCCATATCGTGGAGTATAAGAAGTGGGCTCAAAAAGCAAAAGAACTGGGATTAAGTTCCGTGACCGGTGATATCGAAGAAGCTATCGAAAATCTCTTTCAATGCAATCATAGCCTCCAAAAGGCTCTAAAGGGACTATAGGCACTGGATTCCCCCGCATCAAGTGCGGGGCAGGCTAAGTCAAGCCCGGAATGACAAACAAAGGCTATTTCTTCAAGACTTCTACAACTTTAATATGGCTGAAGAGCCATTTTTTCTCCGCCTTCTTTAAGAGACAATCGAGTTCGTGAGCTTCGTTCACCGCCTCTCCGGCCCTCGTCTTTCCGGTCACCCGGGCGGTCAGGTGGACGTTGGCAATACCCTCCTGGGGGAGGGTGATCTTAAAATCATAGAACTTCAAATGGAGTTGCGAAAAATGGAGGCGACCGCGGGCTGCATAACCGGTTATTTCATCACGGGTCAGCATCCCCGAGAGGGAATGAGCCGGGACATTCATCTCACAGGTTTCATCGAAAAGGGAGCCGATCTTCTTGATCTTCTGATCCATGGTAAAGATGTTTTCACCGGGTTCTTTCGACACTCCTTCGGAAAGCAGGCGAAAATGCTTCTTCACCCTTTTTTCTTCACTCTGAAAAAGGGTAAGGGATGTCCCTATTCCAAGTCCAATGATGATCAGGGCAATCAGGAGATATTTGAGTTTCACTCCGTTAGAAATAATGCCACTGCTCCCTCCGGGCCAGAGGCCCTCTGGGGCGGAGCCTGGGCCGGCGGCTGCAGCGGGTTTACGTTTTGATGCAATTTCGGCAGGGTTTAGCGCCTTTCTGTAATCTCCGACAGGAATTACCATAGAGGGCTCCCTAAGACACGTTTGAGGGAGGTCTGCCCAAAAAAATGGTTCTGTATCGGTCCGCTCCTGTTGTCCCCCACCACATAGATCGAATCGGACTCCACCTGACGGGGCGAAAGGTTCCAGTCGTAAGGAGTATGAATATAAGGTTCATTCATCTCCTTGCTGTTGGTAAAGAGGCGCCCATTTCGGAATTCGACTTCTTCACCTTCCAGGGCGACGACTCTCTTCAGAAGCGATACCCTCTGACCTGCGAAACGGATGACGACGACATCCCCCTTTTTGGGTTTCGAAAAGAAATATTGAAATCTCCAGCAGAAATTGAACTCCCCGTCTCGATAGGCGGGCTCCATGCTGTGTCCTTTAATACGGAAGGGTGTCAGCAGATGTCCAAAGACCAGGTAGGCAATGAGGGCGATACAACCTGCCCGGATCAAAAAGGCAGGGGTCAAGGATGGGAAAAAGAACCGGCGGATTTTTTTATTGACTACCATGGGGTCTACTTCTTAAGGTTTGTGAGTATCTCCCAGGTCTTTCAATAGATTTCTCAATTTTTGAATCATCCCTCTTGGCATGGAGTGGAATTCCAGTCCATACCGGTGCTCCCTCCAGGTCTCCTTCCCAGCCAGATCAGCCCAGACGATTTTAGCCGTTCCCTCCACAGTATTCAGTTCCAGACCTTTTGCAAAATAGATTTCAACTTTCACCGTTTCTCCGACTTCAATTTTTTCGGGAAGGTAGACGAAAATGCCACTTTCACTCGCATTTTGAACCATTCCACCGAAATCTGGTTTTTTGCCTTTGCGCGAGTAATCGAGAGGAAGCTCGACAAAAAATCTGGGATGCTTCCTCTTATCGATACCTGACACCCTCTTCTTTTGTTCTGTTTTTTTCTCCCTCTTCACCTTTTTACCCCTCTCATTTTCTTTCTTTTATTTTGTATTTGCGGTACTGGTGATAGGCCTCTCTTTTGGAAATATAAGGGTCGAGGGCATTTTTTTTGAAGTCCTCGTATTCTCCGATCCTGAAGGAGGTTTCGTTGACCGTATCATAGGTTCGAACGGCAAGACTGACAGGCACGGACTGGATCAGGTAGGTCTTAGGATCGAGGAAGAGGTCGCCCGCATAGCCAATGGTATCGCGTAAATTGGAGGCTCCGAGAATCGGCCACTCGATATAGATAGCCGGTCCCAATCCCCAGGAGCCGAGGGTCTGACCGAAATCTTCATCCCGTTTCTCTATCCTCAGCTCTGTTTTCGCAGGATCGAGGAAACCGGCTAAACCCAGTGTTGAATTCAAAAGAAAGCGGATGGTTTCATTTCCAGCTCCTTTGAAATTGGCTTGAAGGAGGCAGTTGACCAGGCGAACAGGGGTGGTGAGATTGGAAAAGGCATTTTTAATGCCGAGCCTCACATCCTCAGGGACAACCACTCTATATCCGGAGGCAATGGGCTTGAGCGCCCAGAAATAGAGTTTATCATTGACATGAAAGAAGATCCGGTTGACAGGCTCAAGGGGATCGGCAAGGGTGTCCGGCCGTTCTTCTATTTCAGTCTCTTTTTCAATGGGGGCCTTCAACTGGGCCATGAGAACAGGAGGATCGGAGACCGTGTACCCGGCGGATGACTCAAGGAGATTGGGATTGGCCTCAGAGGTTTGGTCGGGGTTGGGTTGGACGGGTTCCCGGGGGAATCCGCTTGCCTGCGCCACCAGAGTCTCGGTGAATGGAAGCTGGATAAGAATCTCAGGTTCGGCAGGGGCGAGGCCAGGAAAAGCGATGAGTCCAAAAGTAAATAGTAAGAGCAGTCTGAAAGATATCCTCATCTCTGATCTCCTTTACTTCTCTATTTCAGTTCTGCGCCGATTTGGCCTTCAGCCTCTTGATCAACTCCTGAAAAGAGGATTTAAGAATGATCTCGTTGAATTGTGTCCGGTAATTGTTTACCAGACCCACCCCTTCCACCGAGAAGTCATAGACGAGCCAATCGTTTCCCTTTTTCCAGATGCGGTATTCCACATGAATCGCCTGGTCTTTTGCAGTGGTGATCTTGACCTTAACGGCTGCATAATTTCCGTCGGTATGCTCTCCTTCGTAGAGAATCTTATTCCAGGAATAGCCTTCCACCTTGTCGGCATAAACCCTTTCCAACAACTCTTTAAAGAGAGGGATAAACTCCCTCTTTTCCTCAGGAGTCCTCTGCGCCCAGTGCCTTGCAAGGGAGCGACGCGCCATCTCTTCCCAATCGAAACGCTCGTCAACTATTTTTTGAATCCGCTCCCTTCTCTCTCTGGTTTTAGCAGAACCCTTTAGAGCCTGGTCGGCCAATACGGAGAGAACCTTATCTGTGGTCTGCCTCAGTTGCTCCAGAGGTTCTCCTGCAAAGCCGGTTGCCGCTCTTCCGAAAGTGAAAGAGACGCAGAGAATCGCCTGGATAATAAAGGTCCGGTTCATGATAGGCCCCCCGGTCTCTTCATGCGCTTAGATTCTTGCACATAAAGGTCTGAGAATTTGTCTCTAACATTTTCCGAGGCAGGATGCCTCGGCTATTAATAGGTCAGGTATCCTGCCTGACCTTGCAAACGGAAATTCGAAATATGTTTGGTCAGATTTTTTCAAAGACGAGTTTTGAGATCAGTTCTTCCAGGTCGACGGAGGGCTGGGTCTCCCTGATTTTTCCCCCCTGGGGAATGAATTTCTCAGACCCCCCTGGCGTGATCTCGATAAACTTTTCTCCCACCAACCCTCTGGTCTTGACGGAGGCAATCGCATCTTCCTGAATTTTTACATCAGGATTAAGGATGAATGCAATCCGGGCTTGATAGTTTTCCAGAATGATGCTCTTCACCCGTCCCACTTCCACACCCGCCAGAACGATTGCAGAACCGGTTTTTATCCCCCCGCTGTTGGAAAAAACCGCATAGACCTCGTATCCCTTTCCTCCTATGATCTCCATCTTTCCGAGCTTAATGGAAAGGTAGCCCAGACAGAGAATACCGGCAAGAACGAATAATCCGACAGCTAATTCAATGTTAAATTTTTTCATCTCTTCACCTCTAATAAAACTTCAGCGGTCCCTCGGTCGCTCCGCTGATAAATTGCCGGACGACAGGATCTTTTGAAGACAGGATTTCTTCAGGAGTTCCTATGGTCCAGATCGTCCCCTCATGCAACATCGCCACTTTATGCGCGATCTGGAATACCCTTGAGAGTTCATGGCTGACGATGATGGCCGTAAATCCCAGATGTCCATGGAGCGACTTGATGAGATCGAGAATCGTATGGGCAGTAATGGGGTCTAGTCCGGTGGTGGGCTCATCGAAAAGCATAATTTCAGGTTTCTTCACCAGGGCCCGGGCAAAAGCAGTGCGTTTGATCATTCCCCCGCTGAGCTCAGCGGGGTATTTATTTTCTGCTCCGGCTAAACCGACCTGATCCAGTTCCATGAGCACCTTTTCCCTGATCTCATTTTCACCCCATTTCGTTTTCTCCCGAAGGGGGAAGGCCACATTTTCATAAACCGTGAAAGAAGTGAACAGGGCGCCATTTTGAAAGAGGAAACCGATACGGCCTCGTATCTCTTCGAGATGGTTCCCTTTCAAATGGCATATATCCTTTCCGTCGACAAAGACATGCCCCTGATCGGGTTTCATCAACCCGACGATATGTTTGAGAATGACGCTCTTTCCATTGCCGCTTCCCCCCATCAGGGCAAAGATCTCTCCTTTTCCTACCTGGAAGGAGAGGGCCTTGAGCACTGCAAATCCATTGAATGATTTATAGATGTTTTCAATCTGAATCATCTTTAGCCTCAGAAGAGAAGAGACGTCATGATATAATCCCAGAAGAGGACCAGGACCGATGAGAGCACCACGGCTTGCGTGGTTGCCTTGCTCACCCCTTCCGCTCCAAATCCGGCATAGTAGCCTTTGTACGAACAGACCCAGGTGATCAATACACCAAAGCTGAGGGATTTGTAGATGCCTTCCAACACATCTTCGATTCTCACATAATTCGCCATTTCACCAAAATAGGTGCCTTCGCCGATGCCCAGCAGTTTTCCTCCGATCAGATAACCTCCAAAGATGCCTACCACATTAAACATAGCGGTGAGGAGGGGAAGGGCGATGATCCCTGCAATCAGTTTTGGGACAATGAGATATCGGAAAGGGTTGAGGCCCATGATCTCCATGGCATCGATCTGTTCGCTGATCCGCATGATCCCTATCTCTGCAGTCATGGCTGAGCCGGCCCTTCCTGTTACCATCAACGCAGAAAGGACCGGCCCCAATTCCTTAATGAGTGACAGCGCCACCATGGGTCCGAGCAGGGCCGTAGAGCCAAACCGGTTGAGAGTATAAAACCCCTGAAGGCCAAGAACCATTCCTGAAAAAGCGCCCGTCAGGAGGATGACCAGGGTGGATTGAAATCCGATAAACCAGAATTGTTTGATGATCCAGGAAAATTTTAGGGGAGGGGTGGTGGCGCAGAGAAAGGCTTTAGCCAGAAAGAGGCCCATCCGTCCGGTTCGCTGTAAAAAGAAAAGCGTTAATTCCCCCAGCCTGGCAACCCATATCATAATGTCGCATTATGGCAAATAATATTTCCGATGTCAAAATATTTTATCCATTTTGTTCCAACCATTTCCCAGAAAATTTCTCCCCCGCCATCTCTTTCTGTGCTCAGAACGACCTCCATTTTACCTTTTCAGAGAGGGTGTTCTCATTTGTTCAATAAATATCTCGTTTGTTCAATAGAATTTCCTTTTTTGTTCAGTAAATTCCCTCTTTCGTGCATTGACGAAAAGAACAAATTGAAATAATCTCACGCCCGAATAACGAAATCTTCATTATCTTAAAAAGGGAGCTTAAAATGAGAAAAACACTAAAGGCAGTCGTAATCACTCTTTTCTTCTTTTTCATCCCTTTATTATCCACTTTGGTATTTGCCCTCGATATTATTCCTTATGAGGTTTATGATGCTCCCGGACTTCATCCTTACAGGGAGACCCTTTCTTCGATACCCAATGAGCATATCGATCCTTTCATGGGTGGATTAACCCTCACTTTCGAAGACATTCGGCTGCCGGGCAACGGAGGGCTTGACCTGGTTATTCAAAGGACTTTTAACTCCAAGAATGTCTGTAATGTTTGGGCCAAGTTCGGAACAAATCCATGGTACTGCCAGTCTCCGGATGAAAACACCTGGCTGGGTTACGGTTGGACGCTCCATTTTGGAAAATTGTTCAAATCAAATAATATCAATGTCCCTCACGTAATTGAGATGCCCGATAGTTCAAGGTTTCCGGCCTACAATTCTCTTAGTAACCCCAGTAAGTATATCACGAAAGAGTACTGGATATTGGATACAAATACCACACCTTACGTTCTGACTTTAACCAATGGGATGAAAATCCACTATGGCCAAAGTGGCCCACCACATCCGGATTACCCCAATCACTTTGCCAATTATGCAACACTCATCCAGGACGTTCACGGAAACCAGATCAGCATTTATTACAAATCCTTTGGAAGCAGTGAAATCGATTACGTAATAGACTCGACAGGAAGGACTATTGATTTCGTCACAAGCATAATCAACGGCGCAACAAGATTGATCTCTATCACCGGATCAGGAGTGAGTATCAGTTATACCCATGCCTCCTCCCCCACGCAGGGGAGAACTTTTTTGACACAAGCCAACCTCCCTGTGGGTAATCCCTGGAGGTACCAGTATAACCAGAATAATACGTTCGATCTGGAACAGGTCACAACCCCATCGGGAGGAGTGATTACATACACCTATGGTGACTCAGCGATTGATAGGGGGCAAGGATGGACACCTTATGCGATCTGGGGCGTGGTTCAAAAAACGACCAGCGGCACGATTCCTGCTGGAACATGGAGCATTGCCTATTCTGCCGGGACAAATCATGATTATACCGAAATAGCTGATCCGTGTGGGAGAAGCCACCGTTACAAATATCATGGTTACGGAGAGCATTTGGTAGATGGGAGCATGTGGAAAATCGGCCTCCCTAAGTCGAGAGAGATAGTTGGGGAAGAGACTGTCTCGTACGGATGGACAAATGCCCCTGCCATTTCTAATGATGATTATAACGTTCCTTTAGTAGGTAGTGATCTATTTATCTATGTTCCTCTCATGACTCAGAACTCAATTACGAGAGACGGCAGAACCTACACGACCAACTTCAGCAATTTTGACGCTTACGGGAATCCCCAGACTATCTCTGCATCCGGGGATACGACCCGAAACAGAAGCATTACGTACTGGTACAATACTTCAATGAATATTGTTAAGGACAAACCTGCTGCGGAGACAGTTTCAGGGGGATTCCCCGGGAGCTTCTCAACAACCTATACTTACGATACCAACACCGGGAATCTCACGCAGCTAAACAAGTATGGAGTCATTACCACCTTCACCTATTGGGATCAATACGCCGGTCCAACCAAGAAGGGCAATCTCAGAACCAGGACCGACCACAATGGGCACACTAATTCATATGATTGGGATAAGGGAAGGATTTCAACGATAACCAATCCCATCTATTCCATCTCCCGAGTGATCAATAACAATGGGACCATTGCCAGTGAGACCAACGGAAGAGGCTATGTGACTTCTTTTACCTACGATGGTAATCTCAGACTGACAAGCATAGCTCCGCCGGGGGTGAATCCGACCACTTTTACCTATCCCGCTGACAATTCGTACAAGCTTGAAACAAGAGGGGGATATTGGATCTACCATTACAATGACGGATTGGGCAGGCCGACAGGGGCCACGGACAGCAAGGACATCGACACGGATATTTTCTATAAGACCTGCGGTCCGAAGAACTATTCCACCTCCAACATCGGAGATACGATCTATTTCGACAACTTCAACAGAATCACACAGATAACCCATAAAGACAGTTCTAGAATCGCGTACCAGTATTCCCAGAGTAACGTAGTTATGAATGACGAATCCCTGAGGAATACCACCTTTACTCATAATGCCTTTGGGAATCCGGATGAGAAGTTGTTGGTCGGTGTCACAGACCCCCTCGGTAGCGCCTCTTACAATTACAACATTCTTGGGAGTCTCATTGGTATCACTCAAGGCAGCATCACGAGGGCTTTCAACTACAACTCGAAGAACTTCCTTGAGTTCGAGGCTCACCCGGAAAAGGGCGCCATCAGTTATGGGAGAGATAATATCGGGAACATGGCCTGGAAGTCAGATAGTTTGGGAACAACTACATATGGCTACGACGCTCTGGATCGGCTCACGACAATCAATTATGGCACCGGAACTGTAACCTTCGGATACGACAATGCGAACAACAGGACAAGCATGACCAACCCTTCGGCAACGATCACCTATGAATACGATCCAGCGAACCGGCTCACCAGAAAGACGGAGACCATTATTGGAAGAACATACTACACCGACTACAGATATGACGGCAATGACAACCTGACGGATATCTATTATCCTCCATTGGGCTATCCGTCGGGCAGACGCGTGCAATACATGTACAACTCGAACAATCAGGTAACCTCCATACCGGGAAAAGTAACCAGCGTGAGCTACTGCACCTCCGGAACGTGCATCGGTCTTCCTTCCGGCATCACTCACGCCAACGGGATCACCGCCTCCCTGGCTTACAACAACGGAAACTTTGTCACCCAGATCAATGCGGGGGCCGCCCTGAATGTGGGATACGGCTACGCGGATTCCAGGGGAAACATGACCTCCATCACCAATTATCTCGACAGTTCGAAAAATCAGACGTTCGATTATGATGAGCTGAGCAGGTTAAGAGCGTTCAATGGCCCATGGGGGACCGGGTCTTTCACCTATTACACAAATGGAAACAGATGGACGAAAACGGTGGCAGGGGTGGCAACAACATACAATTACGATAGCACAAACCGGCTTACTTCAACGACCGGAGGAGAGCCTTTCTCCTTCGCTTACAATAACGACGGGGACACGACAGGAATGAATGGCTACACCCTCGAATACGACAGACTTCATAACCTCACAAACTACAAGCTTGGTGGAAATCCTGTCGCAACCTACGCCTATGACGGCGAGAGCATGAGGCTGACGAAGACCGTTGGAACCAAAAACACCTTTTACCATTATGACAGGGAAGGAAGGGTACTCTCAGAGGATGATGGAAACGGAAACTTCATTGCCCAATATATCTACCTTCATGGAAAGCTGGTGGCAAAGGTGATGAATGATGCCTTCATTCCTCCGGCAACACCGGCGAGCCTCACGGGGGCGGCCTTGAATGCCACTCAGGTAACCCTGAATTGGGTGGACAACTCGGATAATGAACAGGGATTCAAGATAGAAAGGAAGACCGGGATCGGTGGAACATATGCCGAGATCCAGACCGTGGGGCCTAATGTGACTTCATACACCGATAGCGGATTGACCCCGGGCGTCACGTACTACTACAGGGTAAGAGCTTACAATTGGGGAGGAGAGTCGAGCTATACAAGCGAAACCAGCGTGACTCCAAACCCCAAGCTGACGGTAGCGAAAGCTGGCGGTGGAACAGGAACGGTGACAAGCTCTCCAGCCGGGATCAATTGTGGCGGAGACTGCACGGAGATATACAGCCTGGGAACAGTCGTTACGCTTACCCCTTCGTCAAATGCAAACTCCTACTTTGCCGGGTGGTCAGGCAGTGGCTGCAGCGGTACCGGAAACTGCGTTATCACCATGAATGCAGACAAGACGGTCACCGCGACATTCCAGATCATTCCGCCCACAGCCGGCTTCTCAGGGTCTCCTCTGACAGGCAGCGCCCCGCTAACGGTGAATTTCACCGATCTGTCCACCTACAATCCCACGTCTTGGACCTGGAATTTTGGCGATGGCGCCACGAGCACTCTTCGGAATCCATCTCACACGTACCGAAGTCCGGGCGTTTACACGGTTTCCCTAACCGCGTCTAACGCCGGCGGTTCCGACATTGAGATGAAGACGAACTACATCAACGTTGCCGCATGCGCCAACCTTCCCGTGAAGGTTGGGACCCAGTACTTCTCTTCATTGCAGGCGGCATACAACACGGCTTCTCCCGGCGCCATTATTCGAACCCAGGGAATCATATTTACCGAGAACCTTAATATCTATCGCGATATTTCGGTGACTATCGAAGGAGGCTACAACTGCAGCTATTCGGCTTACACTGCCGACACAATACTTAAAGGTATGCTCAGTGTCAGCGCGGGAACCGCCAACATCAGGAGTTTTACTCTTGAGCAATAGTCTCGTAATGATCGTTCAAAATACTTATTCCAAGGAGGAAGAAAATGAAGACAAGAATGTTAAGTTTGATCATCTTTTTAGTGGTCCTCGGAGGTATCGTTTTTGCCGCAAATGGAGATCTCAATGTGAGTGGAAAGGTTGGTATTAGTACGACAACCCCTGCCAAGAAACTCGATGTTATTGAACCCAGCAACACCTGGGCACTTCGTGCCACACGTCAGACACCGGGTACCACAGGGCTTGGCGGGGCGGCGGAATTTGTGATTCAAACCTCAGGGGATATGGTGGATGGCTTCGGGACCGGAATAATGCTTTCGATCCAGGATAATGCCGCTGGTCCAAACTATATCGGAGGGGTGTATGCAGCGAGGGAAGGTGATGATACCTCGGGTAAATTGCACTTTCTAACCAGAAATGGAGCTAATTGGGATTCAAGAATGGTAATCGATAAGCTCGGCAACGTAGGAATAGGGACTCAACTTCCCGGGGGCTACAAGCTTTACATCAATGGCGTAACATTCTCGTACTCAGGTTATCAGTCCTCTGACTTAAAATTTAAGACAAATATCACGCCCATTGATTCTCCGTTGCAGAAGATACTACAAATCGATAGCGTTGCGTTCAATTGGAAGACGGAAGAATACCAGGAGAAGGATTTTCCTGAGGGGAGACATTTCGGAGTGATCGCCGATGATGTCGAGAAAATACTCCCTGAGATTGTCAGAGAAGGCCCCGAGGGAGAAAAGGCTGTCGCCTATGCGGAAATCATTCCCATCCTGATCGGGGCGATCAAGGAGCTGCAGAAGCAGATTGATCAGCTTAAATCTGTTCCCCAGACATCCGTAAAATGACCAAAGGTACGCCTCTTAGAAAGGAGATGACGATTATGAGAGCAGTGGGGAAATTGCTTATCTGTGTGATGATGGCTATTCTTCTTTTAACCGGCGTTGCCCTTGCCGCTGAAAAGGTCTATTATTATCACAGCGACCCTGCGGGTACCCCTCAATCGATGACGGATGCCAGCGGGAGCGTGGTTTGGAGAGGAGACTACAAGCCTTTTGGAGAGGAATATCAGGTCACAGGCTTCCCTGAGAACGATAAGAAGTTTATCGGTAAGGAGAAGGATGAGGAGACAGGACTCTATTACTTCGGTGCAAGATACATGGAGGCCAGGATCGGAAGGTTTGTTTCACCTGATCCTGTAGGGGCGGTTAATCCGAAAACTGGGACAATAAATCAAATCGTTATACATGACCCACAGAGGTTGAATTATTATGCATATGGGTTAAATAATCCATATAAATATGTTGATGCTCACGGGGAGGAACCTGTGAGTTTAACATTGGCTATTTCAGGGATAGTAGCCTATGGTCCGGTCATAATAAAAGCTGCAGAAGCTGCTGTAATTATACTGGCAACATACGCAGCAGCAAGAACAGCAGTAGAGGTTTATGAGGCTAGCAAAAGTGAGAGGAAAGAAGAGTCGAAAGGGGGAACGTATAAACTTCGAGACCCAGAAACAGGGGATGTCAAGCGCACAGGTCAGACTAAAGACCTCGACCGACGTGAGAAAGAGCACGCGAGAAATCCAAAAACAAAAGACTTGGATTTCGAAGTGGACCGCAGGTCGGACGATCGTGAAGCCCGACTTGGACGTGAGCAGAAGATACATGACGAACATCGAGGAACATCTGACCTAAACAAAAGAAACCCAATCAGCCCGAATAACCCAAACAGGGAACGGTACATTAAAAAGGGGAGCGAGTTATAAGTGGGTAGACACAAGTTGCCATACAAAAAGGGGACGTGGTTTCTCGTTCCACTTAGGACAAAAGGCTATGCTCTGGGCTTGGTAGCCCGAATGGATGGGAAGGGTAGAATCTTCGGATACTTCTTTGGTCCAGTCATTTCCAAGGCTTCCGTGACGGTCATTCCGCATGACCTGAGGCCTCAAGATGCCGTCCTACTCGGACGATTCGGAGACTTGGGACTGATCAAAGGTGAGTGGACAGTTTTGGGTGAAAAGGTCGATTGGAATGAAGAGGAATGGAAGATACCTCCCTTTATCCGAGTTGATGAACACTCTGGAAAGGCTTTTCTCTCCGTCTACAATGAGAACACTCTGAACTTTGTTTCCGAGAAAGCTTGTGCCCCTGCATTAGTGGACAAGTACCCTTATGATAGAGACATGGGATACGGCTCGGTGGAGATCCAGCTTACGAAGCTGCTCAATCTAAAGAGGTAATAAATCGGCTTTAATGGAAGATAAGTATTAGCACAATAATCTTGGTCTGAGTATTCTTAAATATTGTTGAGCTAACAGGAGATTAGCACCGTGAGCGAAACGTTTCGGACTAAGGTACTACAACAACTTCGAGAATCTGGTTTAGATGTAAAGCGGCCCCATGAATTCGAGTTTTATCTCTATCTGCCCACAGAATTGGCTGCCAAGCAAGCTGCCGTGAAGCTCAATGAGCGTGAGTTTACCACACAGGTGCAGCCGGCGGCCAAAGGTGACGACTGGTTATGCTTAGCCACTATTACCATCGTTCCTGAGGATTCTTCGCTTTCTGAAATCGGTGACCTATTTGAGCAGGTTGCCAAAGAGCTGGATGGGGAGTTCGACGGATGGGAAGCAAGCGAAGCCAAGAGTTAAGGGAAAAAGGAAGACCCCTAGACCTAGCAGGTAGGGTCTCTACACCATTCACAGATTTAAAGTCACAAGAGAAGTGTATGATTAAAAGGAATATCCTCTACTGCTCCTATCAAGTCGATTAGCCCCGACCATGGGGGAGGATACAGAAAATTTTCATCTATTATATAAAAATACCAACTTATAAATTCTTTCTGATTTTTGAAACACTCCTCCTACTGAATTCTATTACGGACTGCCTTTAACTCGACGAACCTTTTGCTTTAAACGAACCCTGAATCTCAATGTTATCAGAATAATCTTGCCTTCAATTGGAAGACAGAGGAATACAAGGACAGGGAGTTTCCGGAAGGAAGACATTACGGAATGATTGCAGATGATGTCGCGAAAGTGCTCCCTGAGATTGTCAGAGAAGGCCCCGAGGGAGAAAAGGCTGTCGCCTATTCGAAAAGTCTATTGGGGTCAGGCTTGCAATTTCGCAATTTATTATTTAAT